>Ga0187880_1000009_pt1 | contig 175522 bp, 183 predicted proteins | sample June2016WEW_19_4_FD_132998 | JGI IMG/M metagenome (GOLD analysis project Ga0187880, IMG submission 132998) | Peatland microbial communities from SPRUCE experiment site at the Marcell Experimental Forest, Minnesota, USA - June2016WEW_19_40 | ecosystem: Environmental > Terrestrial > Soil >... | reverse complement strand
GCTTTACTGTAAGGTAAATAAATAAGCGAACACAACATTTAAGAAAATTACCAATTGGGTGCATTTAGTTGAAGAGAACGCATGCAGTATTGATTATCACGGTTTCCTTGTTACTTGTTTCCATGCCGTTTATTGTGCCTGGAGCGGTTTTTGCTCAAACCACAGGCTACTCAATCACGCAGGTTAACCATCAAGTTAACGTGTTGTACACTGGGCAAGTAGTTATCCAAGACACAATTTACGTTTCTGGGCAAGTATCCGACGGCTTCACAATCGGGTTACCCGCCCAGTACAGCACCGACATTCTCAGCGCCGTAGCATACGACTCAAACAGCGTCTTCCAAGTCCAATTGGGAGCTCAGTTAGGCGACCGAAGCGGATTCTACGGGGCAGAAGTGAACTTCAACGGGCAATCACCAAGCGTGTTCACAGTGGCGTTCGTCCTATCCAACCTTGTCACAGGAAGAGATACGGGTGATTTCAACCTTAATTTTCCAGCTTACCCAGGCCTAACGCAAGCCGTCGGCAGCTGCAATGTAACCCTGACTTTTCCAAGCACTCCTAGGGTCATAAACGTCGTCAAAAGCGACGGAAACGTGGATACAGAGAATTATATTGTGCCGAACCTGCCAGCATACACCTATTCCCCAGCTACCGCGGCTATCGAGGTAGCTAACGGAACTATTCAGTTGGCCGAAATAACCCAGTTGAACCGACAAATAACCATTAACCCAACGGGTCAAGTGTCCGCCACAGACACATACACCATCATCAACAACTCGACAGCCAAAATGTCGTTTTTCGTATTGGATGCACCGACCAACGCGAAGAATATTGTGATAAAGGGTGAAACCGGCACGCCGCTAGCACAACAGAGCGCTTCGATAACACCGGTAATCGCCAACATTCTACAGATTAACGCCACTTTATCAACACCCATAACAAGCGGCGAATCTAACGTTTTAACGGTTAGCTATAGTTTGCCAAGCGCAACCGTCCAAGGTTCCCAGTACACGCTTAGCAACTTCCCGCTTTTCCCCGCCTTCTATTATTACATTAACAGTGCAAGCTGCACGTTTAACCCGCCTCAGGGAGCAACAATCACAACGCCAAAGTTAACATCCCTTGGCGCATCCAGTTCTGTAACAAGAAATGGCTTCCAAGACACCTTCACCGTGACTACCAGCGGAGTAAGCTACGTTAATGCCATACTTCCAAAAAGCAATACCGTTCAAGTATCGTACAGTTACAATCCAGTCTGGGTCAGCTACATGCCTACTCTGTGGCTTTCATTTGCGGCAGTTATCGGCTGCGTAGGCGCTGTTGTCTATCAAAAGCGCAAACCAAGCGAAAAAGCACCTGCCCCAAGCAAAAAATCAAAGATGTCGAGTCCGAAGTTCGTCCCCGTTGCTTCTTCTGAAGAAGTGAAAAGTGCCGAGCCCAGAACCGCCACTGCTGCCGCTAGCGCTGCCGCTACGCCTCAACGCGTCACTGGAGAAAGCATAAGGGAATTCACTGATTCTTACGATGACAAGAAACGGTTAAACGGTGAACTCAGGTCTCTTGATTTGAAAGCGCAGAAAGGAAAGATTCCAAGGCGCCAATACAAAGTTCAACGCAGAACAATAGAAATACGTTTAGAAACAATTTCACGCAACACAAACAAAATGAAAGAAGTACTCCGAAACTCGGGCAGCGCATACGCTGACTTGACTAAGCAACTTGACTCCGCTGAAGAAGATTTGACTGAAGCCGAAGACAACATAAAGAAACTTGAAGACAAGCAGAGCAGAGGCGAAATTTCAATAGAAGCCTACAAGAGAGACATTGCAGACTACCAGAAACGCAGGGACAAAGCCGAATCGACGTTGAACGGAATTCTGCTGAGATTACGTGAAAAAGCACGTTAAAACACCTAAAACCTTTTATTTTACTCAATAGCTTTTCAAGAAAACCAGAGGTAGACAAAAATGGTAAAAATAGTTGTTGACCCCAAATGCACCGGATGCGAAACATGCGTAAACACTTGCCCCGTAGGCGTCTACGAAATCAAAAACGGGAAATCGACACCGACCAAAGTCAGTGAGTGCTTAGTGTGCAGAGCATGTGAAGCCCAGTGCCCCGAAGGCGCAATCCAGGTAATCGAGTAAATCTGAAGCCTGTAAATTAATTACACGCTTGTCTCTTAAACAGCAGGCTCAGAGAATTCCCTTATTTTGCTTAATTTTTTGATTTGATTGGAAAAATTCTAGACTTGTTTGCCGATTGGCGTTGCCACTTTCTTAAAATGCCTTATAACGCAGGGGGACATTTTAGTCTTCGATGTTCCACAAAAACCTGATTATCTTTGAGATTTGCTCCACTGTCTCACGGTCAGTTTTTTGCTCTTCTTCTATGTTCTTCAGCGGAATAGAGGTTACCATAGGAAAGGTAATGGGCTGCTTTTGTAATAACAATTACGTTGGCGGCAACTTCGAACTTCGAAGTGAAGCAAAAGTTAGCCCGAAGCATTTTAACAGATTTATGCCAATTTGCGATAGTGCGGTGGATTTTATTCTCTCACATTTTTCAAATCTTAATGATCTTTCGTTAAATTCGCTGATTTTACGGACAACAGTTATATGTTGAAGTTAACGAGTATTGTGGATATGGCAGACAAAGTCCACTGCGCACACATACTAGTCAAAACAGAGACTGAAGCAAAAAACATCAAGGCGCGACTCGATAAGGGCGAAAAATTCGGAGCCCTAGCCAAAAACGTTTCCCTGTGCCCGTCTTCAAAGAACGGGGGAGACCTTGGCACCTTCACGAGGGGCAAGATGGTTAAGGAGTTTGAGAAGGCGGCTTTCGCGCTTGAGAAAGGCCAGACTTCTGATCCTGTTAAGACCCAGTTTGGGTACCATATAATAAAACGGGTAGAATAAGCCAGGCCTAGTTGCAGGGCAGCTTGTTCAGCGCGTAAACAAAAAATTCGATCACCATAAAGGATAGTTTGGATTGTGACTCTTTAGAGCCTGTTTTTTTCTTTTGCTTTCACGGGGCAAAAATATGTCTTTTTCAGACACATTTATAGGCTGCTTTCAAGCATCAAAACATGAAGGAACAAGTCATGGTTACCGTACGAGACCCTGTATGCGGCATGGATGTTGACACGGAAACAGCCCTCAGCGCCAAAATAGGCGACCGAACATACTACTTCTGCAGCCAACAGTGCCTCGACGTCTACACGGCTCCAGAGCGTGAGCTGAAAGCGATGCAGCGCCGGGTTGCCTTCACCTTAACTGGCGCCGTGGCAGCCCTTGCCCTGAAAGTGATTACTCTCTTCGGCCTCATCACGGCGATAATGTATTTTGACGTTGCCGGGGAGCTCAGGGTCTATGACGTAGCGGTGTTCATTGTTTCGACACCCATCGTCTGGATAGCTGGCTTTAGGATATACAAGGGCGCTTACCAGTCGCTTCGAAACCGCAACATAAACATGGATGTGCTGGTCACTGTCGGAGTCCTTGCAGGCTGGATCTACGGAGTCATAAACGTGTTCCTCTTGCCCACGGCTTCTCAACCGGGCTCAGGCTACATGGAAATCGCCATCGGCATCCTGGCTTTCGTTTTGCTGGGAAGATACATCGAAGAATTAATTCGAAGACGCTCAGCCGCGTCGATACGAAAACTGCTCGAACTTCAACCGACGATGGCGAGAGTTGTCAAGGAAGGAAAAGAAACCGACATTCCTATAGAGCAGGTGCAGGTCGGTGACGTAATCATTGTGAAGCCTGGCGAAAAAATCCCGATTGACGGCACGGTGACGGCGGGCTACTCGTCGGTTGATGAGAAACTGCTCACTGGCGAGAGCATTCCTGTCGAGAAAACTGTCGGAAGCGAAGTTGTGGGCGCAACTATAAACAAGACGGGGCTGTTGACGATTAAGGCGACGCGTGTTAGCGACGAAACTGCCCTGTCACAGATTGTTCATCTTGTCGAAGAAGCACAGGCTTCGACCGCTCCAGTTCAAAGGTTTGCTGACCGTATTGTCAAATGGTTTGTTCCCATCATATTGACAGCCGCCGCCATTTCCTTTGCCTACTGGTTTGTTTCAAGCGGCAACTTTACAACAGCGTTCTTGGTTCTGTTGGCTGTGATATTGATCTCTTGCCCGTGCGCTTTAGGCATCGCAACTCCGACAGCTATTCTGGCAGGTGTCGGAAAAGGGGCTGAATACGGCGTTCTGCTTCGAAGCGGAGAGTACGTTGAGAAGGCGCGAAAGCTGACGACTGTTGTTTTCGACAAAACAGGCACCTTGACTGTGGGAGAGCCAAGAGTCACCGACATCAAAACCTACAGCGGATTCGATGAGCAGACAGCACTTCGTTACGCTGGCGCAGCGGAGAAAGGTTCTGAGCATCCACTGGCGGAAGCAATACTCGCAAAGGCTGAATCCGACAAAGTAACCGTTGACCAAGCAGACAGTTTCGAGGCATTGCCCGGCAGAGGAGTGAAGTGCAGTGTCGGAGCCAAGATGGTGCTGCTTGGAAACCGCATACTGATGCAGGAACAAGGCGTGTCCATCAGTGAGTCGACAGCTGATGATCTGACTGCTTTGGAAGCGCAGGGAAAAACCGTCATGATTCTGGCTGTTGACGGTGAGAGTGCCGGATTGATTGCTGCGATGGATACTCCGAAGGAAAGCGCTGCCGAAGCAATACAGCAGCTCAAGAGCATGAACTTGGAAGTTGCAATGCTAACTGGAGATAACGAGCGAACAGCCAAAGCCGTCGCCGAGCAGCTTGGGATAACTCAGGTTTTCGCCAGCGTTCTGCCTTGGCAAAAAGTCGATGTCATAAAGAGGCTGCAGGGTGAAGGCAAAGTCGTGGCCATGGTCGGCGACGGAATAAACGATGCTCCAGCGCTTGCGACAGCCGACATCGGCATCGCCATCGGCAGCGGAACCGACATAGCTAAAGAGACAGGCGGCATAGTGCTCATAAGAGACGACCTACGCGATGTAGCCTTAGGCATCGAACTCAGCAAGAAAACCATGCGCAAAATCGACACTAACCTGTTCTGGGCGTTTGCTTACAACTCAGTTATGATCCCGGTTGCCGCTGCGGGCTTGCTTAACCCGATGTACGCTGCTGGAGCCATGGCGATAAGCAGCTTAACCGTTGTCAGCAACTCGGCTCTGCTGAAGCTGGCTAAATTTAAATCCAAGAAAATTAATGACTAGCGTAGGCGTTTGGAGGTGAATGTTTTATGGCTAAGGATCCGATCTGTGGAATGATGGTTGACGAGAAAAAAGCCAAGTTTAAATCCGACTATAAGGGCAAAACCTTCTATTTCTGTGCAGCCTCCTGCAAGGCAACGTTTGACAAGAACCCTGCAAAATACGCAGGCGCATAAAAAAAGTGCTCGATGTGGCTGCTATGAGTAACCGCTAAAACTTCAAAGTTACGCGTTTAGTTTTTCGTTTTCTTTTTTGATTCTCGCGCGCTCTTTTTCGATGGCTTTCTCCACTTCTTCCCTTATCGTGAAGCCGCCGATGTGCAGGATGGGCTCTTTGGTTTCTGGATCCGTCTCCATAGTTGCGGTGCACGGGTAGCTGTGATGGGCTTTGGAGATAGCGTCGTAGAGCTCTTCTTTTTTCGTCGGAACACCCGCAAGTTTACGGGCTATGTACCACGTGGACCCGCACGGAGCGCTGCGCCTGACAACCACGCATTCGATGACCTCTTTCTTATCCACCATTGAAAGCGTGATTTCAAGCAGCGGCCGCCCCACCTTTGTCTCTTCAATGAAACGGGCAATCGTGGGCTTATCTGCCTCAGGCTCAAGAGTGCAAAACGGCTTGGGAAAAGCGCATTCAAGCCCCAGTTCGTTGCAGCGAGTTTCAACTTGTTTGCGTACGCCGACGGGGACTTCAGTCCAGTCTTCGATGGGGGCAATCAACGCTTTTATCCCCGCCTTCTTAAGCTGGTTAGGTAACTCCAACAGCAAATCCTTCTGCAGTCCTGAGGCTAAGCAGACGTCGGCTTTAGGGAGCTTTTTAGGCATGAAATCTTCAGGGTTGTCGATGAACGCGGGCAGCTCAGATGGGCTGGGCAGTTGGATGGCTGCTCTGACGTTCCTCACGAAGCTGTAAACGTTGTATTTGCATGATTCACAGTAGAGACCGCATGACTGGCAGAAGCAGGGGTCGTTGATTAGGTTGCGGATCACCCGTTCCATGAAGTCTTTGCTGTAAACAAACACTAAGGCTAAAGGTTCCCCGCTGTCTTTTTTGCTCACTCTGTGCTCTGCTCCCGTTTTAGAAGGCGCCCAGCAGGACATGCTCAGCGAACAAATCTTCGTTGAACGCTCCTGTGAACTCTATTTTCTCGTTAATTATGACTTTGGGCACGCCGATCACGTTGTACTTCAGGGCTAAATCGGGAAACTCGCCGCTGTCGATGACGTCAGCCTTTACCAGGTCGCTTTCGACGGCTAACTTGTGCGCAACCGCGGCGGCTGCGGGGCAGTGAGGGCAGGTCAGGCTTACGAAGACTTGGATGTGAACTGGGTTTTTAACTTCCTTCAGAATTGACTTGGTGTTTTCAGAAAGGTCAGTTGTCCCTTTGGAAACGATGAAGATTGCCTCTATCAGCGTTTGCAGCTCGTATCCGTAGGGGATGCCGTAGATTCTCACGCCGTAATCTTTCTTGCCGATGATAGCTAACGCGGGAATCTTGTCAATTCCGTATTCCTTGGCTTTGGCGGCGTCGGCGACAAAATCAAGAACCTCCAAAGTTATCTTGTCGCTGAGAGGCACCAACTCCTGAACCAGCGTTCTTGTTTGAGAGCAGTATTGGCATTCAATCTCCTGAGTGAACATGACGATTTTGACTGGGTCAACCAGCTTCTCCTTGAAATCGGCTTTAAGCAGCTCTTTCTTGTCGTCTGGGATTAAACTCAAAACCTAAGCCTCCAAAACCTCCGTCGAATTCCAATATTAAACTGGATGCACAGGCATATAACGATTCTTGATTTTTTGAGCAGGCATACATGGGATTGTTTTCGTGCGGGTCTTTTTTGGATTTGACGGTTTTTTAGGGATTTTTGTGTCCGATTTAGGCGTGTTCTCTTGTTTTTTTAAGTTGCGACTTTTGGAGCGGGCGGCATTCTTGATTTAGAAGTTTTTGATCGTTTGTGGACTGCGGTTTTTGTTTTTAGCCAACTGACTGCCCTTAATTGATTTTAGTTTTCGCTAAGAGAGCTTATTTCCAAAATACTTCTCGATATGTTAGCTTTAACTTTCTTTTCAAATAAGTGAAGCCGACGCCAAAAACTAAAGGCCAAGTGAGTAGCAGAGCTATGCTCTTTACAACATATACCGGGAAACTATCTACTTTGCCGTTAGATGAGAACAGGGCAAAAGTGAGAACCAAAAAGTATACTGCAGCTCCGATAGTTAGATTTTTTTTTCTTAACCTGTGAAGTTGCGTATATTTTGATTGATTGCTTGCCATCAAAAAATTGAGTATAATCTACTGCTATATAAGATTTTAGCGATTTCCTTCTTCCACATGCCGCAAATATCAATACCTCTATGGACCGACATAGCGGCTTAGAATTGCAAACTATTAGAAAAAGATTAGCCCAACCTGTGGGCGCTCCTCCCTCCTTGTGCGCCCCTCCTCGTGCGTGTCTCGCCTCCATTGTGTGTGTGACTGTGTGATTGTGATTGTAGCTGGTTGTAGTTAGTTCAAAGAGAGAGGGTTAAGTTTTACTATCAACCGCGCCTCCATGTGCCGGCCAATGGGGATGTCCGTGCCCTTCATCATTACACTGCGACGCCAATACAGACTTATCGCACGAAGAATCTCCCCTCCACGCGGCAACAGCGCCTAAACAACGGAAAAAGCAAGCGCCAAAAACTAATTTCAAAAAATAACCTGCCGCCCCACGCTCATCCTTCGCCATCCGCTAAACACCACGAAAACAAACACGCCGCCAAACCGAAACGCCCATAACCGACAATAACTTCAACATGCACTCAACATTGAAAGTCGCAAAGCGCCCATCCCGAAAGTCGCAACCCACAGCAACCTTCAAACCCCAAACCAAAAACAAAGCCCAAAAAAACGGTTAGGCTGGCTGCCGCTTGCTAGGAGCCGTGTGATGGAGGAATCATGGCTAACCTTGCTTCTTGGCAAAGACATTTAGTTTCATTTATGAAAGGAAAAAAGGGGACAGAAAAGCGAATAAAAAAGAATCAAACATAGAGCAATTTGAACCGAGCAAACAGCGGGTTTACGGCTTTTTGCTTCTTTTTCCAGCCGCGTCATTTCTCTTGGGCTGCAGATGCCTTTCATGCGCATAAAGATGAATGCCCCCAAGACGCTCCAGTGGGAAAAAAATCTTTATTTTCTATAGACGTGGTAATTGTCGAATAAGACATCAACACGATAGAGCGATACTTCAAAGTGTATGCGAGAAGTGCATTCGCGGTAAATTACGGTATTTCCTTGACTGATGCGACTTTCCATATTGAACCATATGCAGGCGGCATTGTCGGTTACGGGCGGGGCTCGATTTACGGGCTGAACAAAAGCCATATAAACAATCGCGAACTATCAAACCTTGATTTTTGCGTTCTCAAAATGGAGATGTGAAATTTGACAACGAAAATGCATGCAAACGCCAAATTGATTGAGGGCTTCCAAATCCTGCTCGACGACGGCGAGTCCCACAGTTACGTGGTGGATCTTGCCCCTGACTTGGGAACGGGGCTGGGAGCTTCTTCCCTTGAACTTTGCGTTATGAGCCACGCGGGCTGCTACGTCACAATTCTTGCATTGGTGGCTAAGAAGATGCATATGGCATTGATAGGAGCCAAAGTCAAGGTGGAAGCCGTGAAGTCGGATGAAACTGGGACTGTCAGCGAGGAAACCTTTGACATTAGCCTCAAGATTGACGCGCCGAAGGATAGGGTTGAGCGGCTTCACAGGTTGGCGCTTGAAACGTGCCCTGTCGGAATACTTTTTGGGAAGGCAGGAGTTAAAGTAAATTACAAGTTAAACGTGATAAAGGAGTAGATGAATCATGTCAAACGTCGTTTTGAAAGAAGGCGTAAACTGGGTTGGAGTTATCGACTGGAACTTACGGGACTTTCACGGTTACGTCACCCGTCGAGGCACCAGCTACAACGCGTACCTGATAAGAGACGAGAAAACAGCCCTCATTGATACGGTGAAATACAATTTCGCCGAAGAGCTGGCGCGGAACATTACGGAGTTGACAAGCTTTGAAAAAATCGATTACATCGTCGTTAACCATGTGGAGATGGATCATTCAGGCAGCTTCCCCGAAATCGCGAAGCTGGCGAAGAACGCCAAGATAATCGCGTGCCAAAGAGGAAAAGACGCGCTTATTGAGCATTACGGCGAGGAGTTCAGCAGGGTTGAAGTCGTCAAGACAGGCGACGAGCTTAAACTGGGCAAGCACACGCTGCGTTTCCTTGAAACACCAATGCTGCATTGGCCAGACAGCATGTTCACTTACCTCGTGGAAGACAAAATCCTGTTTTCAAACGACGCTTTCGGCGAGCACTACGCAACCTCGGAACGCTTCGACGACGAAGTTGACCAGCAGGAGCTCATGGAGGAAGCAAAAACTTACTACGCGAACATCTTGACGCCCTTTGCGCCACTCATCACCCGAAAAATCCAGGAGGTCGTTCAGATGGGCATCCCCATCGAAATTATCGCGCCTGACCACGGCGTGATTTGGCGGAAAAACCCATCCAAAATCATCAACGCCTACTTGCAGTGGAGCGCGTTCACCTCTGTGCAGAAGGTCATAATTGTTTTTGATACGATGTGGGGAAGCACGGACAAGATGGCGCGAGCCATAGAAGAAGGGGTAGCCAGCGAGGGCGTAGAAGTTAAAGTTCTAAAGCTGCGGGCAACGGACAGCACCGACGTCGTAACGGAAATACTCGACGCCAAAGCAGTCATTGTGGGTTCCCCGACGCTTAACAGTGGCATGTTTTCGACGCTGGGTTCTTTCTTGACTTACGTAACGGGGCTGAAGCCTAGAGGCAAACTGTGGGCGTTCTTCGGCTCCTACGGATGGGGCGGCGGCGCAGTCAGAGGCATGGTTGAAATGGCGAAGAAAGTAGGCTTCGAAGTTTACGAGCCAACCGTTGAGGTAAAGTATGTTCCTGACGCGGAAGACTTGAAGAAATGTTTTGATTTCGGGCAGCAAATAGCTCAGAAAATCAAAGCTTAGCCCTTTCCTTCCCTTTTGCATCTGCTTTCGGAAAAATAGAAAAAATAAAAACAAAATTGGGGTGACAGCGCCTATTGTATCAACTTGAATTTTGCTTTCGGCGTGCCGCAGATCGGGCACTTGTCAGGCGCGCTGCCTTCAAACGTGTTTCCGCAGACGGGGCACACCCAGTAATCCGCTTTCGCTGGCTCCTTTTTGTTCTTCAAAGCGTCAAGAGCTTTCTGGTACATGCCCGCGTGGATTTCCTCAACTTTGTTCGCGTATTCGAAGCTGACTTGGGCTTTTTTGTTTCCAGCTTTCATAGCTTCAGCGATAAACTCAGGGTACATTTTCTTGAACTCATACGTTTCGCCGCTGATGGCTGTGCTAAGGTTGTCGCTGGTTGATTTCACGTGCCCCATCACTTGGAAGTGGTTGAGCGCGTGCACCGTTTCCGCCTCAGCTGCCGCCCTGAAAAGTTTAGCAATCTGGGGAAAGCCTTCCTCGTCTGCCTTCTTAGCAAAAGCCAGATACATTCGGTTAGCTTGGGATTCGCCTGCGAAGGCATCTTTTAGGTTCTCATCGGTTTTAGTCATATCAAAATCACCGCAGAATACTAAACCACATTAAGGTTATAAGCTAAACGGATTTAGCCCAAATTTCTGTTAAGGGATACTGTTAAGTGATTTGTCATGACCGAAACCTTGCAACTTCCGTGATTACCCCCGATAGCCAAACCTTATAACCAAACTCAATTAAATCTATCAGTTATTGCCGCTAAACCGAGAGGGGGCAAACCTTAATCGTGCTCGAAGTCCCACATTTCGGACAAGCCACTGACCATCACTGTGTTCCTACTTGCCAGAAAATGGTTATAGAATATGCGAGACAAACTCTTGGTGTTGACTGCCCTGTTTTGTCGATTAAGAAAATCGCTAGAATTACAAGAATAGACAGAGATGGTGTTGTCCCAGAGTATGCAGAGAAGGTCAATGAACTTCTAAGAAGAACCAAGCCACCGATGAAATTCCAAACTCAATTTGGTGCCGAATTTAATGATATAACAAATGAGCTTAAGGAAAACAGACCAGTGATAGCACTGATAAACACAAGGGAACCGCCAGATGAGTTGGTTCATGCGGTAATCATTGTTGACTTTGTGCCAAATCGGATTTGGTATCATGACCCTGATGAAGACGAGAAACATGCGGTTAAAGCCTTAGAAGTTGGTGTTTTTATGAGTATGTGGGGATGGAAAAATAGGTTGATAAAGCTTTTAATATCTAAGCAACAACAGACAACTATCGGAGATTACAACAAGCAAGACCAAATGGAGGATGACCAAGAGTGACAATGGCTGACCAAGTAGTGCAAAGATATGCCTTCTCACACTACGGTCATCTAATCTTGGTTGATGAGCCAGTCTTTGACGAAAGTGAAAACTGTTATCTATCGAATCTACGTTCTGACTATCCTTTTACAATCAAAGATGACAAACTACCGAATGAGCGGTCAGTTTGTCTATTAAAGATGGATCACCTTGGTTGCATAGCGGTTGGAAAGGACTTTAAGATTATCCAAGACAAGACAACAGCAAGAATTGATTGCATAAAAAACATTGACTCATTCTTTGAAGCGTGGAAAAGAAGAGCTGAGCAAATTGTTATTTCAGAATCCGCCAACAACCTCGCTCGGATAACTCGCTTTGAACACTTTTTCGAGCCAGTTGATTCTATCCTTGGAGCTTTGTGGAAATACCACTTTGTGGATGATGTGGAAGTCAAAGCAGAACCAATTATTGAACGGAGAAACAAGCTTAAGTTGTATCTGGAATTGCTAGAGGGGCTCAAGATTGTTCGCAGAGTTTACAAAGGTTATGAAGAGGGACCATTATCACTATTCCTCAGAGATGAGAAACAGGCTAAAGAACGACCCTGTAATAGGGAAATATACAGGAACCGAGTTATAGCTGCACTCATAAGAGATAGATATACGACTTTAAGAGATGTTTTCAAGTTAACAATTTTTGAACGCACAGTACACTTTGATAATTGCGTTTATCTCCCTGAGATCGAGACGAATAAACCAGTTTACCGAACGGTAGAGTCAATGCAAAACCAGTACAAAAGATTCTATGGACAGAAAATTAGTAAGATGACTACAGAACTAATTTTAGATCAGCTTAAGGAAGTAGATGCAATCAAACACGATGGCAAGCACTATTTCGGCAATGAAACTCTAAGACGAAAAATGATTATGGTTAAAGAAAAAACTCCCTTGATCAGTCGGGAGTTTTGTTTTAGATAGCTATTTTTCTTTTTGTCTCTTTTTCCCTATTTCGTCAGGGCAAATCACTTAACAGTATCCTTTTAAGGCAAAGTATATTAGTTGTTTTTCCCTTAGGTTTGTTTCAGTTTTTGGTGAATTTTATGGAGAAAGTAAAATCGTTTAGTCTACCAAAACTGCCCTACGACTACAATGCCCTTGAACCCTACATTTCCGAGACGCAGCTAAAACTCCACCATGACAAGCACCACCAAGCCTACGTGAACGGCGCAAACGCGGACTTCGAAAAACTTGACAAGGCACGAAAAGAAAACGCCGAAGTCGACATGAAAGCCGTCATGAAAGACTTATCCTTCAACGTCGGCGGACACCTCTTGCACTCGATCTTTTGGGAAAACATGGCGCCCGCAGGCAAAGGCGGCGGAGGACAACCTGGCGGAGCCTTAGCCGATGCAATCAACAAGGAATATGGAAGTTTCGAACAGTTCAAGAAAGAATTCACGAAAGCCGCGGCAACCACGGAAGGTTCAGGTTGGGCTGCCTTAGCTGTTCACCCATGCATAGAGAGACCGCTGATAATGCAGATTGAGAAGCACAACGTCAACGTTTACCCATCATTCAAAATCCTAATGGTCCTGGACGTTTGGGAACACGCGTACTACGTTGACTACAAGAACGAGCGCGCCAAATACATCGAAGCCTTCTGGAACGTCGTCAACTGGGACCGCATAAGCAAAACCCTAAGCCTCCAAAAATAAAACCTTAAAACAACCAATCTTTTTTCTACCATTTCTTAACCCGAGTTTAAGAAACGTTTCAGTTTCCGCTTTCCAAGCTTTTAAGCAGGTCCCTTTGCCGTTTACTAAGGACCGAGGATAACCCTTTTTGAAGGTAGATGGACACTGCGGCTATGCTTTTTGTCGGGTCATTTCTCATCTTTATTGAATACAGGTGAACAAGTTTGGTTCCCACCTGCTCCTTAGAAATCTGCCCCGCGGTAATTCTCATCGCTAGTGAAACAGCGTCGTTAATCGAGCTGCCCGCGGCGACTATCCTGATTTTTTCAAATTTTGCAAGCCGCAGAAGGCTTATCGTGAGAAGCCGCTCCATACTTGCCGCCCTGCTTACGCTGACGGTTTGTTCCTCGACGTCTTCAAAGCCCTTTTCCTCTTGTTCTGCTGCTTGTGCGTAATCCCCAATTTGCTTTTGCCCCAGATGCACGGAAATGGCGGATGCTTTGCCCAGCGCTGGCGACTCCAGGTTCCCGATGAATATGTCTTCAACATAGACTTTAGCGATTTCTGACGCCATGTTCACGGCTGAACAAGCCAGAAAAATCCCGTCGTTCACTCCCACAACGTCAACTTCTCCAGATTCCATTATGCAGGAGATTATTTCTTCAACAACATCCGTGGTTTTTGCTGAAGCGTCAGAGGGAAGAACCGTAATGACTTTGCCGTTTTGTTCGGGACTCATAGGTGATGCACTAAGCAGCTATTTGGAGCGTCTGCTAATATAACACTTGCCACTTTTTCCAAAAAAAAATAAAAACGGGCGCCGCTCAATGCGGAGTTATCTTTATCGCTTGAGCGGGACACTGCATTTCACAGGCAAGGCACTGGATGCAGTCGTTTTCTTTTACGGGGTCAGATTTGCGTTCTGAAAGCGGGTGCCCAGGAGATTCAGCCCACTCGTACAGAGAAACGGGGCAGACGTCGATGCATACGCCGTCTCCAATGCATGAATCCCAGTCTACGGCGCTCGTTGTTCCGTGGATTCCCAGTTTCTCAGGAGCTACAACTGGTCCCCAAACTTTGTGTCCGTTATGTTCGCCGACAACTTGGCGTTTTGTTTGAAAATCAGGGTCGATAGGCAAAAATTTCACCACTGAAAATTTACGGAACGCATAATATTAAGGGTTTCTACCTACCTTACGTTTGGTTTAGAGCCGTGGTTTGAATGGTTCAATATTTCCTGCCCAAGGGCATGAGGTACTCAACTCTTGACGAGAGAAAGGAATTCTACAGCGAAGAATTCGATGCTCAAAAGGTAGTTGACTGGCTGCGTGGTTGGCAGGGCAAGGTGCACTTTGCAGTGATTATCGGTAGACACACAAAAATTTACCCTGAAAAGTACAAAGAAGACGCCTCAACAACGATAATAATCGACGACTACACGGACCTGCAAGATGTTAGGCGGCAAATCATCGAGTTTCTGCCTGAAGCCGTTTACTATGACCGAAACGTCTACGACCAAAGCGGAGCCAAAACGGGGCAGGAGCTCGCGTTTGACCTTGACCCAGAAAACATCACCTGCCCAATCCACGGCAGCCTCGCCGACAAGATGAAGCGCAATCAAGGGTTAAGCTTCTGCGAGTTGGAGCTTGAGATGGTTAAGCGGGAAGCCGTGGGTCTTTACGAGTTTCTTGCTGAGCGCTTTTCTGAGGTGAGGGCTGTTTATTCTGGCAGGGGCTTTCACCTTCACGTTTTAGACAAAAAAGCCTGCACTTTAAGCAGCAGAGAAAGGCTTGGTCTCGCGCAGCAAGTGAAAGGCGCTGGCTTTCACATTGACGAGTGGGTGACCTCGGGCGAAATGCGCCTAATACGCTTGCCCTACAGCCTGAACGGCTTAGTGTCGAGAATTGTGTTACCACTAACCAAGCGGGAACTTGAAAGCTTCGACGCCGTCCACGACCCGCGGTGCCTGCCAAAATTCCTGAGCGAAAAGCCTACTTTTTGACTTCTTTGGCTTTTTTCTCTTTTTTGGCGTAGTAGGCTTTCTTTTTCTTCTCCTCTTCTGCTTTTGTTGGTTTGGCTGGTTTTGCTTTTTTTGCCATGATAATCCTCAAAACAACTCACCGCTAACTATGATAAAAGCTTTTCAGAGCGGCACAGGAGGGCTTACTCTTCAAAGATGAAAACAGCCTCTATCTTAGAATCTAACGCTTTTGCAATATCATAAGCCAGTTTCAGTGAGGGGTTGTATTTGCCCTTTTCCAAGAAAAGAATCGTCTCCCGCCTCACCCCTACCTTGTGCGCAAGCTGCTCCTGCGTCAAATGATGCTCTTCCCTCAGCTCTTTCATCCTTGTCTTAAGCGGTATGGCTAGTCTCCTCTCCAGTCATAGTACACAAAGAAACCGACGAAGCTCAACAGTGTTGCGACAGGAATCAATTCCACGGCCAAAGTGAAGAAGCTTGCGTTTCTGAAAATGGATATGACCAACATTAGGGGGATCAGCAGCACGAAGAATGCGTTGCGGCTTGATTTGGTGACGTTGGAAGCCCATCTTTCATCGCTTAGTACGGTTCCTTCCTTGGTTTTGGGCCTGGCAAACGCGAAGAAGAAAAACATCAAGAAAAATATGTAGTAAACCGAGTTGCCGGGCAGGAACCCGACGAAGCCTGCGAATCCAAAGAAGCCGAGGAGTCGTTCGTTAATTTTTATCGCCAATGGCAACGCCTCATTTGTTAGAGTTTAATTAGCCCGAGAGCCCATAGCGCTGGAGCGAGTAAGCCTGCAACGCCCAAGACGCTGAGGTACTTGAGCTCGTCTTTGAAGTAGTGGAAAAGCCCAAAGAAGACAAAGAACCCGAACAGAAACAGGTATAATGGATTGTGGCTGGAAAACGCTCTGAACGCTTCGAAGCCGATGAATCCTGAGAAGCCGTAGAAGCCGAGTGTCCATCTTCGCCCGCTGAATCTTCCGTAAGAGTTCGGTCTTGGAAGGTTTGTGGGGATTTGGTTTATTTGGTTGCTTTTTTTAGTCATGCTGGGTCTCCGCTTTGATGTTAAGTATTTCTAACGTTAGATATTTCTAACATCACTTTTAAGCTTTACGCATCAACAACCCGTCAGCTTTCAAGCAACGAAACAGAAAAGGAAAACTACCACGAAAGCTAAAACTATCGTTAAGATGGCAAGCTTAAACGCGGAAAAACAAGATGACCTAAAGGTTTTCAGCGAGCTGAAAGGCAACACGTTGCGGGTTTACCTGCTCTTGGTCGAAAACCAAGGCCCGATGGGAGTCAGGGAGGTCCAGAAGAAGCTGGAGTTTTCAAGCCCGACTTTGGCGGCTTATCACCTTGAGAAACTTGAGAATCTGGGGTTGGTCCACAAGGCTTCAGGCGGGTACGTTTTAGCCCGGGAGGTAAAGGTAGGCGCTCTTTCCCAAGTTGTAAAGTTCGGGTCGCTGCTTTTGCCAAGGTACGTTTTCTACACGGTCCTGTTCTCCGCCATGCTAGCATGCTACCTTGCCGTTGCATGGATTGAAGGAAGCCTCACGTTTAACCTTGCCAGTGGGTTTGCAGTTCTGCTCGGGATTTCAGTCATCGTGGTCATGGTCTACGAGTGCCTGCGAATAGTCACGCAAAGGCCTTTTTAGCGTGTACAATTATTTTGCGCCTTTGTACAAAAACGTTGGATTATATACCTCTTTCAAACACTCATGGGCAGGTGCACCTGCATGTCGGTTGACGTAAAAGCAATCATCCAGAACATAATAATCGCGTTGCTGACGGCTGCAGGACTGTTCTGTTCCATACTGCTTCTCACTTATTCTTGGGTGAAAATCGCCGCCATCGTAGCCATACTGATTCCGGGAGCATTCTGGCTGGTTGCTCACGGTCGCGTCAAAAGAATATTCAAGTACGTAGTCATTGCGACTCTGATTTTTGCCATAGTCTTTGGCTCTTTTGAAAGCTTCCTGCTTTTGAATGCCGGTTACCCATCAACCAACGTGGCTCAAGCAGGCGGAACGGCAGGCTACACCTCCATACTCAATCTTTCATTAACCCAACTGATTCAAGGGATAGAAAAAAGCTCAACGTACGCTTTGCTTACGGCAGAGCATGGGAAAACGATTCCTGAGTCGATCACGCTTGACTCCTCGTCGTTTCCAGAGTGGGTTGAGGTGGATTTTTACGGTGAAGGCTCAAACACGTATCTGGCGTTTATGGCGCCGACTGCGGGAAGCCAGTACCACGTTGAGGTCGCAACGTACAGCAGCCAACTCCTGTCGCTACCTTACGTGCAGTCGTCTTCACAGCAGGAATTCGGCGAAATCGACGCCAAAGGGCTACAATCTTTTTACAACCTTGCTTTACAGTTAGCCCAGAACAGAACAGGCACAACGCCCAAAATCGACGGTTTGGCTCTTACAATGACCGTTGAGGACAGGATTTACATGAGTTATGAGGGCATAACGGTTCAGATCGTCGGCAGCTATCAGGGTCAAAGCACGTTGATTTGCGATTTTGAGCCCGACGGCACTTTAATTTACATGTCGCAGCCCGCAGCAGCCTAAAAGGTTTATTTTGCACAAGCAAGCCATTCTTATTGATGCGAGGTTTGCTTATGGAGCGCTTTGACGTTATCGTTATCGGTTCAGGATCAGGAATGCTGGTTGCCTCAGCCGCCGTTGACCAAGGGTTAAGGGTTGCGCTGGTTGAGCATGGAAAAATGGGGGGGACATGCATAAACGTGGGTTGCATTCCCTCTAAAATGCTGATTTACCCGTCAGATGTAATCGCCGCCATCAACTCGGCGGGAAAACTAGGCGTGCATGCAACCGTGGACTCGGTGGATTTTAGCAACATCTTGACTAGGATGCATGAGCTTGTTAACGAGGACTCGGGGCATCAGGCGTTGGCGGTGGAAGCCACGTCTAGTCTGGTCTGGTTTAAGGAAACAGGCGAGTTCATCTCCGACTACACCATGCAGGTCGGCGCGCACACGATCACCGCCCCAACCATCTTCATCGCGTCAGGCGCACGCACCGAGGTGCCGCCGATCAAAGGCATAGACAAGATAGCTTACTTGACAAGCGACACGGTTTTGCAGCTTCAAGCGGCGCCTAAAAGCATCTTGATCGTTGGCGGAGGCTACGTGGGCATGGAGTACGGACACTTCTTCTCAGGCATCGGCACAAAAACAACCATACTGCAGCGACCCGACCACGTCTTGCCCGACGAGGAACCAGAAATCAGCGAGCTGTTGAAGAAGGAATCGCAGCAACGCATGGAGATCTACACGGGATTTGAGGTTTTGGAAGCCAGCCAGGAAGGCCAAACCAAGACGCTTGTTGCAAGAAACCGCCATGATGAAAGCCGAAGGGAGTTCAGCGCTGAAGCAGTGATGATTGCCACTGGCAGAACCTCCAACGCGGACGTTTTGAAACCACAAAAAACTGGGGTGCAACTTGACGAGCGCAACTTCATAAAAGTAAACGAGTTCCTTGAAACCAGCAAGAAGAACATTTGGGCTTTCGGCGACGCCATAGGCAAACAAATGTTCAAGCACGTAGCCAACTACGAAGCAGGAACAGTTTGGCACAATGCGTCCCACGGCCACAAGGTTCCGATGGATTTCTCAGCCGCACCCCACGCAGTCTTCACGCACCCGCAGGTTGCCTCCGTCGGCTTAAAAGAAGCAGAAGCCAAACAACAGCACAAAATTCTCGTTGGAACCGCTCTCTACAAGGATACAGCCATGGGCGCCGCTATGGGTTTTCCTGAAGGCTTCGTCAAGGTGATTGTTGAGGCTGAAACGGGCAAAATCCTCGGCGGGCACATCATCGGTCCAGAAGCTTCGATGCTGATCCAAGAAATCGTTAACGCGATGGTTTCTGAAACTGGAAGCTTCGCGCCAATCGCCCAAGCTATGCATATTCACCCATCCATGACCGAGGTAGTTCAGAACGCCTTCGGCAACCTCAATCCAGCATAACCAAAAACCCCGTTTTTTGGAAATGTAAAAAGTTATATTATCCCGCAAGCAACTGTCTATAGCAGAGTTGTTTTATCATGAACATTTCCAAAGTTGCAGGTAAAAACAATAAACACAAGGTTTTCGTCTACGCCCTAAGCACATGTGTATGGTGCAAACTAACAAAACAGTACCTAATCGACAACAACATAGAATACGAATACGTCGACGTGGACCTATGCGCAGAGGAAGACAAGCAGAAAATCCGCGACACCATCACAAGCAAAGGCGGCATGCTCAGCTACCCCACAACAATCGTCGACGACAAGGTCGTAATCACCGGGTTCCGCAAAGACCAACTTAAGGAGTCACTTGAAATTTGATTACCCTTGAGGAGGTCCGCAGAAGAGCCGAAGCCGACGCTAAAACCTACGGTTACTACCTTACTCCTCAACAGGATCTTCTGCAGGGATTCCTTGAAGGGCTAAAGACGAATGAGGACCGATACGGGTACCCGCTGTGCCCATGCAGGCTCACCTCGGGCAACTTCGAATTCGACCGCGACATAATTTGCCCTTGCGACTACCGTGACCCAGACGTCGCCCAGTACGGCTCCTGCTACTGCCGACTCTACGTGAACAAGAAAGTTTACGAAAGCCAAAACCTGCCTGAAGTCCCAGAGCGGCGACCACTGGACAAGCAGGCAAGAGCTTACGGAGGCGAAGCAGCAGCCAAATCCACGCCAGCGGGAGGAACACAGGAAAAACAGCCGACAACGGCTAAAGCTGAGTCGACGGTTAAAAAGAAGCTTTGGTACTGCAAGCAGTGCGGTTATGTGGTGTTCAGGGAGGATCCGCCGTACGTTTGCCCTGTGTGCAAGGCGAAAAGAGAAATGTTTGCTGAAATAGAGAGTTCAGTGGAGTTCAACGGCTAAGGCTGTTTTTGGATTTCTATCTCAATTTTTTTCCAGTCGTCTTTTATTCCGCGCAGCGAAGTGACCGCGCCCATTATTGTTCCGCTCAAGATTTTTTCCACAAACTCGTTCAGGGGTATTTCTTTTCCGTCAACTTTCAGTTTTAAACTCAACTCTCTCACCTGGAGGTATTGCATAGTAAAGTTGGAAGGTTAAAAGTTTCTGTGCCAGGAGGCGTCTTAGATTCTTGGCGAGGACGGTTTAATGGTGACCCTAAGCTTAGTCAGGTTCTCTTTTATCTCGGCTTTGACGCCCATGGCTGAAAAGTACTCTTCGAGGAAGACCCTGATGAAGTCTTTGGACATCTCCGAAACCAACACAAGCGTATAGTCGTTTGGAGCGTTCCTTGTCAGCCGATAAAAGTTGCAGACCTCAAGCCGCGCAAGCATTTCTTCCGGCGAACGAACCTTTGTCCTAAGCTGCTCCCAATGAGCACGGGCTAGCTCCTTATGAGCGCTCCAGAACTTGTCCTTTTCAGGCGAAGAAGCAATCAGGCTAAGAAACATGAGCCAGTGGTCAACGTCTAAAATCACGTGCTCGCCGCCGAGCAGCATGTCCATGTAGCCGTGGATTTTCTTTTTGACCGCCGGGTCTTCAAGCGCCTTGTTTTCGTTGTAGAATTTGAGGGCGCGCCGCATGACTTCGCTCTGTGAGACTTCTGACTCGGTGCTTATTTTTTCCAGCAGGTCGGCTGTTGTTTTATCGAACGCCACCGTTATTCTTGTCGGGTTAACCATGAATGCCACTCTACATTAATTTAACATATTTTCAGATTATTGAAAATTATATAAACATTTCGCCGCTGATGGAAAGTTTAAACTTAGCAAATTTGAAGGTTAACCTGCAATTTACTAAACAATTGTTAAAATGGCAGAGACGTTAGGGGTCAAAAATCTTTTATTCCCGCCTCTTCCTAATCCAATTATGCAAGTTGCTTATGTTACTTAGAGGCATCATAATGAAGAGACCAGAAATTTACCTTGAACCGAAACAGCGCGTGGCAAAAATCATTGAGCTGCTTGAAAAGCAGTACCCCGACGCAAAAACCGCCCTGAACTACTCCAACCCGCTGGAGATGCTTGTCGCCACCATGCTTTCAGCGCAAACGACAGATGTGAGAGTCAACATTGTCACCAAAAGCTTGTTCAACAAGTACAAGACGCCTGAAGACTACGCAAACGCTGACATAAAGGAGCTGGAGCAGGACATTCATTCAACAGGGTTCTACCATAACAAAGCCAGAAACCTGCAGAAATGCTGCCGAATGCTCGTTGAGAAGTACCGTTCTCATGTGCCAAAAACCATGGATGAGCTTTTGGAGTTGCCTGGCGTGGCGAGAAAAACCGCAAACATAGTATTAAACAACTCTTACGGAATCATCGCTGGCGTAGCCGTCGACACCCATGTCCACAGGCTTTCACAGCGACTCGGGTTAACCGAGAATGAAGACGCCGCGAAAATAGAGCAGGACCTCATGCAAATCACCCCGAAAGAGAAATGGATGAAACTCACCGACCTGCTGATTCTCCACGGAAGACAAGTTTGCATCGCAAGAAAACCCAAATGCGAAGCCTGCGTCCTAAACAAGATTTGCCCCTGCGCCTTTACCTTCGGCTAAAAAACAGCACGCATTTATACACCTTCACATTTCCTAAAGTTAGGACTTGGTCTTATGACAACCACGGTTAAAGTTGGAGACAAGGCACCAGATTTCACTTTGCCTGACACAGAAAAGAAACAGAGAAGCCTGAAAGAGTTCATCGGGCAAAAAATCGTTTTAGCGTTCTTTCCAGGCGCGTTTACTGCAACATGCACAATGGAGATGTGTGAGTTCCGCGATTCAATGTCTAGGTTCATCGATTTGAAGGCGCAGGTCATTGGAATAAGCGTAAGCGACCCGTTCAGCAACAAGGCTTTCGCGGAAAAAAACAGGCTGCCTTTTCCAATTCTAAGCGACTACAAACGTGAAGTCATCAAAACCTACGGGTTGGAACTGTCTAACTTTGCCGGACTCAACGGCTACACGGCTGCGAAACGCTCAATCTTCATCTTAGACCCGAAGGGAATCGTAAGGTACGTTTGGGTTTCAGACAACCCAGCGGTCGAGCCGAACTACATGGAGATTCAGAAGGCTCTGGAAGAAATCATGTAGGCGTAGGCTTCTTCTTCATGAGCGCCGTGTAGAAGAATTGAACATGCCCGTCGCCCTCCATTGACGTGTAATGCCGAAGCTGTTGTATCTCGAACAAGCCAGAGAACAGATCAATAATCTGTCGCCGCCTGTCGCCTTCTGCTTTATCGTTTTCTCTGAGCTGAACGGTTGTACTCAATCATCAAACACCTGTCCATGACGACAATCAAACCCGCGCGCCTCCCAGCTTCGGCAGCTTCTTCGTTGACTATTCCAAGCTGCATCCAAACCGCGAAAGGCTTGTGCACCAGCTTAAGGGCGCTTATGTTAACTACGCTTTTGGTTACCTTCTCGATAGTGTCTAAAATGGCCTGCTCGTCATAAGACAAGTGGATCCCTCAAAACCTGTGGGACTTCGCTTTAATAAATATTAAACAGCCAAGTTAACGGCAGAAAAAGCAGTTCTCCGCCCATTCCTGAGGCATTTCGTTTTGGCAGTTTGGGCACATTAACCCATTTCTTCTGACGGCTTGGCACGTTTGACAGAACAGCCTGAGCACTTCCGCCTTGTTGTTTGGCTCACGTATAAGACTGGTCACCATCTGATTTATCAGCGTCAGGATTTCAGCCGAACTTTCGATTGTACGCAGCACATTTCCCCTCTCATTATTCACGTACCTACTTACGGCTGACTGTGACAGCCCCAAAAGTTCAGCGGTTTGCTGTTCATTCAACCCGTGGTTTGTGACGATTTCTCTCGCCATAATAGCCTTTACTGCAGGCAAAACAGTTTTTACCCCTACCTCGCACGGAAGTATCAAGTTCGGCACCAATTAGGGTTAATTCTGGGGAAAACCTATTTAAACATGACGCCTGTCATATGTTATGACGCGTGTCATGATGGGCTACCAAATTGCAAAAATTGAAGTTTTACTGCAATCTCTTACTCCTTCCCCCGTCATGACACGCGGCAGCATACTCGCCTAGGAGATAAGAAATAAATGGGCAATGTCCTAACTCAAACCAGAAAGACAGAAAACAACCGCGACCTAACAGGAATGCTAAAGACTCTCGATGCGGAATGCAGAAACTGCGCTCCAATCACTCCCTTAGAATGCATAAACCGATGTCAAGTGTACAAGCTCAAAAATGAACTCAGAAAACTACGAGAAACAATGGATAATCCAAACTACATAAAAGAACTCTTCAACGTCCTCAAAAACGAGACAAGGCTCCACATCCTTCAAGCAATAGTAAACGGCAGGTACTCAGTAAGCCAACTGCAGCAGGAACTCAAAAGAACGGGTCACAGCCACAGCCAAGACACCATAAACGAAGAGTATTTGCGACCGCTAATGGCGGTAGGTCTCGCCACCGAGATGCGAAACGAATACTACGCAACTACCTTCGGAGGACGACTGACCGAGCTGCTCGGGGTCTTCCCTGAATTCGTTGAGATGCTTCCAGCTCACTCGGAATGCTACGAAGAAATCCTTCTACAATCTTTATTGTCGGGACCAAAGACCTTTGAAGAGATTGAAGCCTTGATTTCGCCGAAGATCGCTTCGCGAATCCTCAAACGGTTGCGTGCGGTCGGCTTGATAGAAACGCCTGAGGAGAGGGATTACATCTTTTTCTTCAAGTCAAAACGAGACCCAATCAAAGAAAACTTTTCAGCTACTGAACGTAAAGTTTACGAAACCATCGCGGATGAAGGAATTTCCGCTGGGAAGCTTGCGAAGGAAACAGGGCTTTCCATGAGAAGAACTTACAAGTACCTTAGAGGCTTGAAGGGCAAAAAACTTGTGTTTATTAGAAGAACGCCGAAAGCCTATGGGTTAACCTGCAAAGGCGAAATGTTGGCTTCGGTGCTTAAGGAGCTTCAGCAGATAGTTGAGGACACATGGTGCTCTTCTGAACAGGTCATGCAGAGCAACATCAACTCTTAGCAAACAATCTTCTCTGTTTTTTTGTTTCGTTTATCCTCCGCCGGGAGCCCCGTGAAACGGCGCGTTTTCCCAGAGGAGTTTCCACCAGTCATCTTCTGTGATGGTTTCTCCGTGAATAATGATTTCTAAAACCATCTTGAGCATCTCGTGATGTCTGTGTTCGTCGGCTAATATGGAGTTCAAGAGGAAAACGACTTTCTTGTCTTCGATGGTTGGGATCTTAGTTTCAAGTTTCTTGATGAGCTCAGACTCTATTTCTATGTGTTTTTCCACGAGTCTTCTCTGCTCATCCAGGTTATCCTGGTTTAACGCGGTGGAAGCCGCAGACAAAAGAGTAACGGCTGACATGTAGAGTTCCGCATGCTTTATCGAATCAAGCGAGACACCCATCAAAACACCCTTAACAGCTGGATTCTTCATTTCACGCAGCGGTTTCTCAAGGGAAGCCACTATTTCTTTTTCAACAGTAATCTGGTTTTTCAAGAAATCAATAAGATTGCCTTTTGGTTTTTCCATAAAATTCTCCCATCCGATTAGTGTTAAGCCTTGCTCATCAAGTTTTCGGCGGTTCTTTTTCCCAGGTCTCTACAGTCGTTAAGCGTCTTTTGGTCGGGCAGATACCGCGCCAGCAGAGGCGGTTCCACAACTTGCATTTCAAACTTGTACTTCATAATCTCTAGAACCAGTTTAGGCGCTTCACCGGTCCACCCGTACGAACCGAACGCTGCGCCCACTTTACCCTTTAGATTTAAACCTTTGACGGCGGCTTCCTCGAAGAGGTTTTTGAAGTCAAGTGCCATCTCATGGTGATAAGTAGGCGTCCCGACGAGTATTGCGTCGTAACTGATTAGTTCTTCGGGGTCAACGTGAAAGTTCAACTCCACCCTGACGTCGTCACTGATTTTTGCGCCGTCAGCTACCGCCTTAGCCATCCTTTCGGTGTTACCAGTTCTGCTGTAATACAAAACAAGAATTTGCTTCATAAAGATAAAATGCGACAAAATACTATTTCAACATTTTGCTGGAATGAAAGGCAAATAAAAGTTGATACGCTAAAGACCAAATTAAGAAAAGCTGAATTTTTCGGAGGAAATCATTCTATTTTTCCTATTTCCTTGGTTATGTCTATCGGCGACTTATAGGTCTTGTTGGGCAGCTTGCCTAGCATGTCCATAACGTCTTCTGGCGCCTTCTTACCCGTTGCAATGTCCACAAGCGCTTTCTTTTCAGCCGGAAAGTGTATTCCGGCAAGATATTTCTCAACGATTGCTGGACTTACGTGCCCAGGCTTAACGCTCCTGCTTGTGTATTGCTTTCTCGACCCTCTACCTTGACCGATCCCTTTACGCCTTGCCATTTGGGTTTCTTGCCTACTCGTTGTTTTTCACCTCCAAACTCTAAAACAAGTCATTACAAAAAATTGCTCAAGCGTTCATTCTTCTTCATGCTTCTGTCCAGCCATAATGAGCCTTCGAACCTTTTGCCCACCCTTGCTGCCTATTTCACTGTAGAATTCGGGTCCGTGAGTCTCAGCCGTCCTCTCACCGCCCATACGCCCAGCCTCCTTAACAGTCATCTTACCCTTCCTTCTGCCTTCACTCAAAAACACGTCACCTCCGAGCACGCAGAGAAACTAGCAAAATCGCAAACTGTCATCATCAATCATTCCTGTTTCTTGATTTAGAAATCAGGACCCGTTTTGGAGCGCGGAATACGAGGATAAAGTTGGAAAGTTACTCTTCTTCATGTTCTTTTCCGGCTTGAATAAGCCTTCGAACCTTTTGGCCCCCTAAATGCCCTGCCTCCTCAAGGCTGGTTTTCCCCTTCGCTTCCGGAGTGCCCTCATGCTGTTTGGCTCTCTGAGAACCACCTTTGCTCCCAATCTCACTGTAAAATTCAGGTCCATGGGTCTCAGCCGTTTTCTCACCGCCCATACGCCCAGCCTCTTCAACAGTCATCCTTCCCTTATTTTTGCCTTCACTCAAAAACACGTCACCTCCAAAGAAACCTTGTAGACTATTTTTTCGCAAAACCTCGGGTTTTTTATCATTCTTCTAGCCTTTAAGAGAACTTTTAAACATATGTGGCTGCCTCAGCACAGCAACAACGGAGGGAACTTTCTTGATCCAAAATAAACTGTTAACTCTAACAAGAAGTGAGGAAGGCTGAGGCGAAAGGGAGAGATATGTTGGTTTTAAAACTGAGAATAAGATCAAAGCAAGCTTTACTTACTCATCTTCGTGCTCTTTTCCTGCCAGAATGAGTTTGCGGACTCTTTGCCCGCCTTTCGGCCCGCCGATCTTTCCGCCTTTGCGGCCTATTTCGCTATAGAATTCTTCACCGTGCGTTTCGGATGTTCTTAATCCGCCTTTCCTACCCGCCTCTGCGACGGTCATCTTGCCCTTTTCTCGCGACAATCAATTCACCTCCCAAAAACGCCTCAAACTAAAAACAACGCGTAAAAAATAACAAGAATAATCCCAAAAAAACGTAGATATTTTACTCTTCCATGTGTTCTTTGCCCGCCTGGATCAATTTCCTGACTCTTTGCCCGCCTCTGTGCCCTGCTTCCTCAAGGCTGGTTTTCCCCTTCGCTTCACTTGTACCCTCATGTTGTTTTGCCCTTTCAGACCCGCCTTTGCTGCCAATCTCACTGTAGAATTCTGGACCTCGCTCCATGGAAACTTTTTCGCCGCCCTTTCGACCTATTTGCTCATAAAACTCGCGGCCATGTGTTTGAGCGGTTCTTTCTCCGCCTTTCCTACCTGCCTCTGCGACGGTCATCTTGCCCTTTCTGCTTTCACGCATACTCAAAACTCTTCACCTCCATTAAACTGCCGAAAAGTTAACACTATTTAAGCCGAATTACCGCTCATAAACTTATGTGGTTGTAACATGACAGTAACATGCCAATAAGCCTTTGAAAATATTTGTGGCTATGAAAGAAATAAACAGAAAACAGATAATTTTAAAAATGTTCTATATCATTAGAGCGAAAGAAGTTAATTTAAATATCCCAAGAGGTCAAGTTTATAGTCACTGGGTACATCCATGAAAATACTTCTCATAAATCCGCCGCAGACATTTTATCCGGGCTCAGAACCGCCAGCGGGCAACCTGCCTCTCGGCTTAATGTACATAGCAGCCACGCTTACCAAAGCGGGTTACCGAACGGAAATCTTGGATGCATTCATGACTGGCGGCTCATTCCGTAAGATGAATGAAACAACTATCGTTGGCATGAACTTTGAGCAGATAAAGCAGGAAATTGACAGCCGCAAGCCGGACATTGTTGGTGTGGCAGGCCCTTTCACTTGCCAAATAGAAAACACGGTTAAAGTAAGCGACCTGGCAAAGCAGATTAACCCCGACATTTTAACTATTGTAGGCGGACCCCACGTTACCACGGTGCCTAAGGGGTTTCTTGAAGAGGCGCGAAGCGTTGACATCGCAGTGATGGGCGAGGGCGAGTACGCCATGCCTGAGATAGCCCAGTATGCTGAAGGGAAAAAAACGATAAGCGAAATTTTGGGCGTCGCTTACCGCAGAGATGGAGAAGTCGCGGTGAATCCTTCTAGGCCTTTTATTGAAAACTTGGATGAGCTTCCCTACCCAGCCTACGATTTAGTGGACATGGAGCAGTACCTGAGCCCCAAGAAAATAGGTTACCGCAGCTTCAGGGGCAGGGCGATATCGATGATAACCAGCAGAGGCTGCCCGTTTAACTGCTGTTTCTGCTCGGTTCACTTGCACATGGGCAGGGGTTTCAGAGCGAACTCCGCAAACTACGTACTGAACCACATTGAACACGTTGTGGAAAAATTCGACGTCAAGAACATCTTCTTTGAAGACGACAACTTGACCTTTGACTTGGCAAGGTTCGAGGAAATCTGCGATGGCTTAATACAGAAGAAGATCAGGATCGGCTGGGAAACCCCTAACGGGGTGCGTGCAGACTGCTTAAACTTGAATCTGCTTCAGAAAATGAAGAAGTCAGGCTGCCGCAGCGTCTTTTTCGGCGTTGAGTCAGGCGACCAGCAGATACTGGACAACGTGATTTGCAAGAGGCTCGACTTGAACCGTGTGGTTGAAGTTGCGAAGATCTGCAGGGACATCGACCTGAAAACAGGCGCCTTCTACATCATTGGGTTTCCAGGAGAAAAGAAAGAGAACATGCAGAAAACGGTTGATTTTGCCCTAAGGCTCAAGCGTGATTTTGACGTCGGCATGCACCTGTTCATGGCTACACCGTCGTATGGAACTAGACTTTATGAGGAATGCAAATCTAAGGGGTACATTCAGGAAAACTTGGCTTGGGACTCCTTCGCGTCGGCTCGGCAACCCAAAGGCATGCCGCTCATTTCGACACCAGACTTTACTCCTGAAGATGTCAAGGAAATAGCCGCTAAGGCGCTTGAGGAATACAAGAAGTTGTCCTTGAGAAATCACCTGAGAAACCCGAGGAAAGCGTTGAAGACGGCGTTTGAGCAGCCGCAGCTCATTTTGAAGTACGTCAAAGGCTTGTTTTCTTAAAATTCCCTGTTTCCGCACAGGTTTCGCCGTTTTTGTTTGTGCGAGTGCCGAGCAGGGAAGTGATCATCTAAACTCCGAAAAAAGCCGCTGAAAAAGCTTAGTACACTACTTTGAATTTGAATCCGCAATTGTCACAGGCGTAAAGTGCAATACGAAAAGACGAGTTTTCAATTTTCCGTTCAGGCTTGGTAAGGTTCTTTCCGCACTTTTGGCAACTAACCATGCAGGCACACCTCTAAATAGTTTGGCACTACTGCGCATACGCAATATATCAACACTTGTTGTCACACTCAAGCAACCACAAACTCGAAAAAACAAAAGTCAAGTTGCAGCCCACCAAAAACCCAGACGCTACGGTTGAACTACAACTAGTTTAATATCCTAAAACACGCGGTTTCTTGTAAGGATAGCAATGAAAAAACGCCGGTATGTGCTAATTGCCCTGATTTCACTAATCCTAATTCAATCTTTCTGGGCAACGGGGGCTTTAGGCAGCAACGCAAGTTCCAGCAGCGGCAACTGGACGATGTTCCGTCAAAACCCTAGCCACAGTGGCTATGCGGCGGATAGCAGTTCAACTGCTTCTGCTCAGCTACTTTGGAGTTACACAACAGGCAGAATGGTACAGTCTTCCCCCTCTGTGGCTTTCGGCTGTGTTTTTGTTGGCTCAAGAGACAGCCAGGTCTACTGCCTCAACGATTCAAACGGTGAAGTAATCTGGAAGTACCCTATCAGATATGAAGTGTGGTCGTCTCCAGCAGTCTACGATGGCAACGTCTACATAGGCGCCGACGACGGTTACATTTACTGCCTAAACATCACAAATGGAACGCCGCTCTGGCGAACACCCTTGACTGGAGGTCCAGTTCGGTCTTCACCAACGGTTATCGACGGCGTTGTCTACGCGAGCTCACAGAGCGACCTGTCTGCTCTTAACGCTACTGACGGGGGCACGTTATGGAATCTGCAGAATTTGAACCCGATAGATTCCTCACCGGCAGTTTCAAACGGCGCAGTCTACATCGCCAGCGCCGACGGGCACATTTACGCCTTCAACGCGTCCACTGGCGGCAAAATTTGGAGTTTCCATGCCAGAACCTCTGACTCTTCTTCGCCAGCCGTATCCAACGGCCTTGTTTACATCGGTTCGTACGACGGAGACATTTACTGTTTGAACGCTTCCACGGGCGCCCAGGTTTGGAGGTACCAGACAGCGGATGAGGTGGAGTCTTCCCCAGCCATCGCTTACGGCTGCGTTTACGTTGGCTCAGACGACAATAACGTTTACTGCCTAAACGCTTCCACGGGCGGCAAGATTTGGCAGAGCCCGACTGGATACTGGGTTACGTCTTCTCCAGCGGTCGCAGGCGGCAACGTTTACGTTGGCTCTGAAGACGGCAACATCTACTGCTTCAACGCCGCCACGGGAGCCAAGCAATGGAGCTACCAGACTGGAAACTTCGTGGAGTCTTCGCCTGCAATCGCAAACAACATCCTGTATGTCGGTTCAGACGATGACAAAGTTTACGCTTTAGCCTTAAACAACTCAACGGCTCAGCCTCAACCTAAGCAAGCAGCTAATGCTTTGCCGTGGACAACCATAGCGTTTGACACCATCGCCTGCGTTATCGGAGGGGCAATCATTTTTGCGTTGGCACAATCAGCTTATTACGGCAGACGAAAGCGAAAAAGTGAACCAAACGCCGTTTCAAGTCAAAAATACGGTTGGCTAAAAGAACATTATGACACCGTTTTCATTCTGGCAATCTTGGCTATATCACTGATTTTCTTCGTTAACCTGGGAAGCGGGGTTCTTCAAGTTTCCGACGAGCAAACCTACTCTCAATGGGCGTACCACATGGTCAAAACAGGAGACTACCTGACCCCTTGGGCTTACGGCGCCGTATCTTTCGACATAAGCAAGCCGCCGCTGACCATGTGGCTGATGTCTCTGGCGTACCAAGTTTTCGGCGTAAACAACTTTGCTTCAAGAATCTGGAGCGCCACCCTCGGCGCACTCTCACTGGTTCTTGTCTACTACTTGGGAAAGAAACTCTACAATCCCGCCGTTGGGTTCCTGTCCGCCGTGGTTTTAGGAACCTTTGTAACCTTCTGGGTGTTCGCAAAATACGCCATGACCGACATCCCGCTTGTCTGCTTCCTTCTCGGCAGCATCTACTTTCTGGTTCTAAGCGAGGACAAGGAAAAAACCAGCCGAAACGGGACGGTGTACGCTGTTTTGAGCGGTTTGTTTTTTGGGTTGGCGTTGATGACTAAGCAGATTGATGCTCTGCTGATTCCCCTCGTCATGTTCGCATACTTCGCGGCGACACAGAGAAGCCTGCGGTTCCTGTTCACAAAACGTTTCCTGCTTTTTTTGGGAGTCGGGCTTCTCGTATTTTCGCCCTGGCTGATTTACATGGGTACCCGTTTCGGTTCGCAGTTCTGGCAGGGATACTTCGTCTACGCCGACTTCACTCGGACAGCCAGCCCGCTTGACGGCCACTCCGGAGGCTACCTGTTCTACTTCAGCTACCTGATCAACAGGGAAAACTGGGTTTGGGTCGTCTTGCTACCGTTCGCGGCGGGGCTCTGCGCCTTCAACGGGTTCATCAAGCGCGTAAAACAGGACACCTTGATTTTCCTTTGGATGGCAATCGTGCTGGTTGTGTTCACTTTGGCGCAGACGAAAATCTACTGGTACATCCTCCCAGCTTTCCCCGCGTTCGCCATAGCCATCGCCAGCCTACTATACCAGTTGGCAAACAGAATATTCCAACGCTACCCACGCATAGATCCTACAAAGCGCCTAAAGTAGTCATGTTCTTTGCAGGAGAGGCGGACACGCTGAGAAGAGTCGTTTGGATAAAGTGAGAACTCAAGTTTATCAGATTGAAATTATTATTTCTAACGACGAGCTGACAGGAGAAATGCAAGTTACCCAATTGCTCAGTGCATCTGACATCAACTTTGTCTTTCCAGTTGGCTTCTCGTTTTTTGAACCTTACCTAGCATATCACACAAAAGAAATTCTGGAAATAGGCGGTGAAGCTTACGTAACCAGAACTCCCGACGGAGTTACCTCAGGCTTATTCATTTACGACGGCTCCGAGAAGAGCGGAACAATTTACACACGGTCAAGAGAAATATTTGATTACTTTTATGAGTTAAAACCGTTTAATTGGCTCTTCTCTGAGATGCAAACTGAGCTCGAAAGCGAAATCTACGATATTTACACTGTGGACCTTGAGAATCTTGCCCTTGTTCACAGGTTCAGCTATGAAATTTCCATGGCGGAGAAGGGGCAGACAGGTGAGATAGAACGGTTCATGGCTTCAACCCATCCGGGGATAAACAAGAGGTGGGTCAGTGTCGCGCTTGAAAACGGGGAAAGATGCTTCACTGTTAGGCTAAGCGGCGAGATTGCTGGGTTAGGTTGGGTCTCGCTTGTGAATGGTGTTGGAAGACTGCACTCTCTTTATGTGAAGCCTCAACTTAGGAGAATAGGCGTAGGTGAAGACATTTTGAATGCGCGGCTTCTCTGGCTTAAGTCAAAGCATGCCCGTTCAGCATTCTGCGAAATTTCCCGTTACAACGTGGCTTCTTCAGGAAACGTTACAAAAGCGCACATGAGGGTGTCTGGACAGGTTTTTCAGTATTTTAGGAAGAACTTGGATAGAAAGAGGGAAATGAAAAGTTAGTACATGTATCTATGTTCTGGGAGCTCCGCATTGAGGGCAGGTCTGAGCTGTGGAGTCTATTAGTGCTCCGCAGTAACGGCATTTTACCTTCACAACCTCTTTAATCACGATCTGCTGCACCGGCGGCTGCTTCGGAGTCAAATCAATATTCTCAGGCGGCGGACCTGTTGGAGGGGGCGGCTCTTGGTAGGGTTGCTCGTAAGAATGCTTCGGAAGTTTTCTTCTGCTTCTTCTTGAAAGCGCGTAGATGAGAATTGCAATTACTATGAGAACTATGATTATTGCAATAATGTAATTGACGTATTGTGTTGAACTTGAATTTCCTCCGCTTGGGGTGCTGGCAGCCGCCGTTAGCGGATAGCTGGTTGAAGTCACGTAGAGGGTTTCGGTGTAGGTGAACCCGGTTCCAGAGGGGCTGGTGTCCTGTTCATTGTAGCTGTATCCTACGATGTATCCTGAGGACGGGTCAAAGTAGGCTTTCCATGTGTAGTCGGCGGTGAATTGTCCGTATACGTCGTTTCGTTGATAGTTTGAGGTTCCTTGAGCAAAGATCACGTTCACGTTTCTGTTCTGCGAAGGAAGGTAGTAGCTGTAGGTCCTAGAAATGACTGTCATCACGGTGTTTAGAAGGGTAAAGGTACCGCCCTTCGGGATCGAGTTATCCATACAGAACCAGACAGTGGGGTTAACGTATCCAGTCTGATCGTCAGTTCCGTTGACGTATAGGAAAGTGACTGGTGAAAAGGTGAAATCTCCCGATGGGCTTCCAGTTTCTGTCGTGCCCGAGCTGTTGCTCCAGGTATAGGAGTAACTGTAGCGAGCGGATACAGTTCCGTCTGCGTTGACGCCATTTATTGTTTCTGATCCGTTATATGCTGCCTGTTCGCTGTATCCAGCGTAACCGCCGGTGCCGCTTCCAAGAGTTGTAACCTCGTAATAGCTGAAATGATCTCCAACATGAGGAGTGTAAGCTGCGGCGAAGGGAGCTGCGAAGAGTGCTAGGAAAAGGGAAAGTATGATTACGAAGGACTTTGAGTTCAACCCATGAAACCTCCTACGCCGTGAACATGGGCTAGATGGAAGCCTCCGATGCCGCTGTATATTGAATAGTAAGATGAGTGTGCGACAATCAGGGGCACATAGTATATGAAGAAAACATTTGCTGGGACATAGGTGAACTGCACCGGAGTTTTCACAATATTCGCGGTTGGATCAAGTTGCTTTACAAGTTCATTTTTGATTCCATGAATCATCATTACTGCAAGGCTTATCATTTCAGAACGTTCTAGATCTGAAGCGTAAGACCCAAGCAAAGAACATGCCTTTTCCATCAGGTCAAGAGTCTCGTTAGCTTCAAGCGTCGGTATTGAAGTAAGTACTGCGGAAGCTACAAGTGGAAACTCCAGGTAATTCCTAAGTCCACTTATAATTATTGCCATCTTCGATTTCACATCATCTGGTCCCAAATCGGAAATCGATAAGTAGGCAGAAGCAAGTTCGGTATCTTCTGATACCTCATACCCCCAGGACTTAAATAATGACCTAAATGACTGGAACTTGCCCGCTATTTGGTCTGAAGGCACATTGATTATTGAAAGTATTGCAGCTGACTCAAACGAGGAGGTCATCTTGGAAAATTCCACAAATCTGTCAGTAGGATATGTGCCGTCAAATCTCCGCCCAAACAAGACAGTGGCGGCAACGCCGACCGAGAGTAGTTTAGGAACGTGGGCGTCATGCCTAAGTTGATGATCAAGACTAACCAAAATTTTTGACTGTTCCTCAAGATCAGAATTGGTTGCAGATTGTGTGGGATCGGCTCTTGATGATGTCATGATTTCTCCTGCCATCATCTTATTTTGAAGGGTGCAATCAAAATGTTTGAGAAGGTCAAGAGCACAAATAAATCTTTGACCGATTAGGTCGGGGTCGCCTTGAAGCTTGGCCAAACCTATTGATACGCTCCAGAGTTGAGAAAGATCCATTTCTGGAAATCTAGTTCTTAGGTTAGACACGTGAAAGCTGCCTCTTCCTGCTATCGAACGCAATTCGCCAGTTGTCTCTTGGCTTTCTTCGATGAAGTCTGAAAATTCATTGCCAGACACCCTATAATTTCTGACATTGAGATCGTTCAGCGTAGTAACCCCCAGACCGGTAAGTGACAGATAATTGCCGCCGTACGGCACCATCCTGTCAACTATGGATTTCTTCTGAATAAGCTGGTTTATCATGGTGTCTCGTTCAGCTATGTCTGCATCTATTTTTGAAACAACGTTCTTTTCGCTTTCTACTTTTTCACGTTCAGCTTCCTTATCCTCTTTTCCTTCAAAAAGAAACTTGATTGAATGAGTTTTCCTCTGCTCTTCGTCCAAAGCCGCCTTTGCGGTTCTGTCAGCGTTCTCTTCGTTAGCCAAGTCCATGTTCATCTGCGTCAAGTTTGAAACTTCGGCTAAAGCATTATCGTAATCTTTTTTTTGCATGACTGAAAGGTAGCCGTCACCGGATAGAAAATCCATGTCGGTTTGTTGAATCTGCATTGAAATTGATTTTCCAGCTATCTGGGACAAAAATGTTCTTACATCATCGCACTTCATTTCTATTACCTATCCATGATTGGGAATTTCTCAGTTAAACGTTGCTCCCCAAGAATGTTACCGACGACCAGCTTAAGGCTTTGTCCCTCACTTGCAAGGTCAACAACTTCATCATCCTTGAGAGCCTCTTTGAGGAGATATTCGAACTGCACTTTCCTGTCGGTCACATCGCCGAACCTTGCGATTCGTTCTCGTTCTATCTGTTCATACGCATACATGAATTCGTATAGCGACCTGTATATCTGGTCGTCTATCTTCTCCGAGATTTTCTTTTCCTCGACAGTTATCCATTCCAAGCCTTCAAGATCTACGAAATAAATAGTGCCATCCGGAGCAAGGACCGCATCCTTGTCCAGCCAGACATCATAGAAATCCAACCCACAGAAAGATCCGTCTTCGTTGCTTTTTATTGTCCTAGGGAACAGAGTAAGGTACGCGATGCCACTTTTAATGAAATTCTTCAGAAAATCTTCTGCTTTATCATTGCTGTCTATTCCAAACAGGTCAAAAACTGAGCGTATGTTCCCGCCGATAGTGCTCCCAGAATGAAAATAAATCCGCACATTAGAAGGAACCAACCTTAATTCCTGAACCATTCTGCCGCTGAATCTGCGGTACCAAAATATTTTTTTGACTTCACTCTCAAGGTCTTCAGGAAGGAAAACAATTTTCACAACTGGTGCAACTCGAAATCCGTGAATCGAAGTAAGGTCGGCCATTTCTGAAACTCTCAGCGAAGTTGTTGCGTGCTCAAGACCTTGCCCACCGTACGGGGAACCTCTTAACCACAATTCCCCTGTAAGGTATCGTGGTGCGATTCCCTCGGAATTCACGATTCTGTCCTTCAGCGTTGAATCCGTCAATAAGCTGCATATTTCAGCTTTCCCGAGAAGCTGAGTTGAAAACGGGTTGGTTGTTGAACCTATGCCTTTAATGGAAAGGTAAAAGTCTGTGCCGTCCATTTTCAAAAGGGGAAAAGTTGAAACTGCTCCTCTGTTATCGTCCGCAATAAACTCCTTCGTGCTCATGGGGTTGAGAGATGTGAAAGGCCGCATGCTCTCGGGAAGGTAAAACCTTTCAAATTCAGGGCTTCTGAATTGTTGAAAATTCTTGTTTGCCAGCGTTTCAGAGGCTTCATAAACGTTCAGATTGAGGGGCGAACCTTTCAGCTTCATGGGGCATTCGGCACTTTTTATGGATGGTTTAACACTTAAGCCTTCTTGTCTGATGTTCTAACCAGTGCCAGCAGGTCTCAAATCTCAAATAGACAAAGTCTCCATCGACTCACCTTTAAAGAAAGTTCAGGTGGCGAGTCCGCTGGGATTCATTTGAAATATTAAGCGAATCCTGAATAAATTGAGGACACCCCTTCTTCGCAATAAGTGAGTTGGACTTGGTTTACCTCAGAAATGGGTGAGTCCCCTTGCTTAAAACTTGAAGATTTCGCTGATGCAAAGATTCGTCTATAAAAAAAAATGAAAAAGAGGAAATTTTGTGGCTTTGTCTTTCGTTTTTTTATGAAATTCGTTCATCATTTATCGGTTTCTTTCGCTTCGTACGAAGAGAAATGTTCCAATCACGAAAGACGCTATTGAAATTGCAGCGACTATCAATAGATCAAGCAATGGGTTGTACATGATTATCTGGCCGTAGAATGGCGTGCCTTGATAGACTAATCCTCTAAGTAAATCTATTAGGTAAGTCATGGGCATGGCATGTGCCAAAGCGCCTAAGACTCCGCTTGAATTTTTTACAGGTATTAATGCGCCTGAGAGAAACATTTGAGCAAACACAAACATGATTACTCCTTTATCAGCTGTTTTTGGGCTGCTGCTGAATATGCTGGCTACCAATACGCCAAGTGTTCCACCTGATATGCAGATAATTGGCGCCAATAAGAGGATCCAACCAATAGCGGGTAACCCAACAGGTATTCCCATAACTAACGCTACCAAAACAAAAGCAAACAATTGCAGTATGCTAGTGATGCTGCCGCCTATGATTTTACCCAGAATGATTGAATATCGAGATATTGGAGCAACAAAGATTTCCTGCGTGAAATCATTTTCACGGTCCTCAACGAGAGATGTGACACTCATCATAGTATTCATAGCAATTGTTGCAGCGACCATTCCTAAAAATGCAAACTGAAGATAATTGTAACCTAGACCAGCACCTAAGTTTTGCGCAATGCTGCCGCCTAAAATGCCTAAAAACAGGACGGGAAACATAAAGCTAAAAGCAAGCGAAGTTTTCCAATCTTTAAAGAACCGCAGCACCTCTCGGGCAGCGATAACTATCGTTGCGTTGAGTTCTTTTTGGAGTGGTAGCATTAAATTGCGGTCTCCTCAGTGTTGTTTTCAATTAAATTCATGTAGGCTTCTTCAAGCGTAGGCATGTGAAGCTCCATCAAAGACAGGGGCGTTTTAATTTGACTTAGAATTTGCTGCGGCGTTTGCTGTTCAAAGCATACTTTGAACTTGCCATCTTCAGTGGTTTCAGGCTTAAAAGGCTCAAGCTGAGAACATAAATCACTGCGGTTATCTGCATCTAAAAGCAAATATTTTTCCATCAGTCGGTTTTTCATCTCTGCAGGTGTACCCAAAAAAACAATTTGACCACGGTTAACGATGCATACTCGGTCTGCGTTTTCAGCTTCCTCAATATAATGGGTTGACAGGAATATCGTAGTTTTTTGGGTTTTGCTTACCTTTCGCAAATAACTCCACAGGTCTCTACGGGAAACAGCATCTAACCCCTGACTTGGCTCATCTAAAAACAACACCTTGGGCTTGTGCATCAAGCCTCGAATGATTTCCAGCTTACGCCTCATTCCGCCTGAGAAGGTTTTAAGAGGCTTAAACAAGTCTTCACGTAAGCCCATATAGTCAGCCATCTCCAGGACCTGATTTTGGTATTCCTGAGGCATGAGCCGAAAGAGCGGCTTGTAAGCGTAGACACCGTAAAGGTTTACGTGTAAACGAATATTTTCTTCAGCGGACAGGTGAAGGTCTAAACTTGGATTCTGGAAAATAATGCCTACATTCTGGCGGACTTCTTTTGCTTGAGTGTTTATGTCGTAGCCTGCGATTGTTACGTTTCCGCTTGTTTTTGCCAGTGTTGTAGTTAAGATTGATATTGTGGTTGTTTTTCCTGCTCCGTTGGGTCCGAGAAATGCGAAGAATTCGCCGGGGTGTACATCAAAGCTGATGTTGTTTACGGCTGCTTTCTCGGTTTTGCGGTAGCGTTTGGTTAATTTTTCTACGTGTATGATTGACTGCATTTTCCAGCCCTCATTTGTTTAATTGTTAAATTACCTTAACAACGTTAAATAAATACTTAACGCTGTTAAATAATCAATTAACGTGGTTAAGCATATAAACTGCCAACCCCCAATCAATAGCAATGAAAACAAGAAAAACTAAGACGCCACACATACAACCTGACGCCGTCATAAAAGCAGCATTAGAAATACTAGACGCAGAAGGCCTAGAAAACGTAACCCTAAGACGCATAGCAGCAAAACTCAACGTACAAGCACCAGCCCTATACTGGCATTTCAAAGACAAACAAGACATCACAGACGACATGGCACAAGCCATCCTTACAAATCCAAAACTCGAAAGCTTCACCGAACCAGCAAACATAAACCAATGGCCTCAGTGGTTAACTGACTTAATGCATTGTTTACGTAATTCACTAATTTCTCACAAAGATGGTGGACGTGTTGTTGCAGGAGCATCATTTGGTCGTGCTCACGCTTTAGAAAAAATCTTAATAAAAATTACTCGAGTTCTGCAAAAAGCTGGATTCGACAGGCTTCATGCAAGCTTAGCTGCTGCAACAACGATTGATTATGTTTGGGGCTTTGTAATTGAAGAGCAGGCAGGCACTGAACCGGAAAAACTCATATCAGCTCCATCAAATCCTCAAGAAATTCAATCCATCAGGAATACTTCAGAGGATGATGCATTTTTAAGCGCTGTAATGGAAGAATACCGCAAACTCACCCCTACAGAAATTTTTGACTGGGGCTTGCAGGTAATAATAAACGGCTTAAAGTTAGCCTTAGAGAGAAAATAGCACCATTTTGTCTCTTGGCCATTTATTCTTGTGTTTTAGGCAACCCAACCAAACGTGAATAAAACAAATGGTTCTGTAAACTCTTTAGACACGGTCACCAGTTCCGCTCCGATGTTTTTTCAAATTTCTTTTCAAAAGGATTCATTTAATATATTAAGAGAATCCGATGGCGGGCCCGCTGGGATTTGAACCCAGGATTCTCGGCTCCGGAGGCCGATGCCTTAATCCGTGCTAGACTACGAGCCCACATTACAAGCAAACATAAACCCAGTTAATTTAAATCTAGCCGTTTACTCTTGAATTAATTCCTCGTCTATCCACCAAGCCTTCTTCTTGCCTGACCGCTCTCCCGCGTAATACTCGATGACTGATTTTCCAGCCTGTTTCCTGCTGGTCCTCTGGATGCGCCTCAGCCTGTTGAGCACGAGCCACCTGTTTGTTTTAAGGTACTCGGCAAGTTCAGGCGTTGTAGCGCTCTTGTAGTGCATCAGGTACTCCATGATTTTGTGGTCAACTTCGTCGATGCAGAAGCTGTGCGGGTTGGTTTTTCCATGCTGAAACGTCAGAAGCTCCAGGTCGGCAAGGTACTTCCTTATCTGCCCGAACTCAACCTCGATCTTGCCCATCCGCTCCTCCAAAGCCAAAACCTTGTCCGCCTTGGGTGTTTTCTCCAGTTTTTCGCTTATGGCCTCCCTGACAAAGCTGCTTCTGTCTCCTTCGGGAACACGCAGAGCCATCTCCCGGTAGACTTCTTCAGGAATCTTCACCGAAATTACCCTCATTTCACTCAACGCAGCGCTCGCCTCACAAACGACATATTTAACACTACAATATTATGTTTTTTCCATCCTGTCGCCCTAAACTTGAAAAAAATTTAAATGCGATGCCAGAAAAGCTAAGGTTTACTCGGGAGAGACAGGTTGACCAGCCAGCGCAGCTAATGCTATGTAGCGCTGCTCCACAATTTCATGCAGTTGCCTGCGAAGATCCTCGCCAGCTAAGTTTTTCTCCTTCAAAACTGCGACTTCTTTCGCCAGCTCCATGTCGCCGAGCCCGTTGAACCATGCTACGAAGTCGCCGCGGCCCATGTGAAACTGGATTGACTGCACGTCGGCTTTTTCAATCTTGTTCGCGAAGTCACGCAGGTTGTGAGCGTGAAGGTTAAGCGGTTTCCCAACGTCAACGAAGAAGTGGAACGCCTTGTCATGCGGCGCGTAAGCCAAAATCGCCGCGGCTTTTTCCTTGCTGATTCCAGGTACACCGAGAGCCTCGCGTCCCTTTTGAGTTATAACGTACAGCCCCTTTTCAGGCGAGCTCACGTATCCCATGCGCACCAGCCCCAGAATGTGCATCATCACCGGCGGGAACTCTTTGCCGTTTTCCTTCGCCACCTCGATGGCTTTCATCGGCTTGTTGTTGCGCAACATGGTTTCCAGTATTTCTTTTTTGAGAGGGGATAAACTCATTTTAAGGCACCTTGACTAGGTACTGCAATGCACAACCTTCTAATCAAACTTTGCCCCAGCAACCGCTTAGACGCACGGTTGTTGATGGCTTGCGTCTGTGTTCAGTGCAGATTAAGCAAAGCTTTAGTACCCAGAATCCCTTCCTAATGGTGAAACGGTGAAAATTCAGGATGAAACTTGCAGTCTTCGTTTATGAGTACCCTCCGAAAATTGTGGGCGGTTTAGGAACCTACGCGGCTGAGATAACAAGGAAGTTTGTTTTAGACGACCACGACGTGACGGTGTTCACGATGAACGATGACGCTGGTTCCCTGCCGACCCGGGAGATTTGGCGCGGCATCGAAATTCATCGTCCACTCCACATAGACATTTCGGATTCGCTGCCTGACGTGATTGCTGAAGACGTCAAGAAATGGGGCCAAGGACTGCATTTCTTCGGCAAACTCATGGTGTACAATTATCTGTCGGCGGCTAAACTCATCAACGAACTGATCAAGAAAGAAAACATGAAATACGACATAGTTGTGTCTCACGATTGGCTTTCAGCCATGGCCGGAATCACGGTTAAAAGAGAAACAGGTTTGCCGTTGGCGTTCCATGTGCACTCCACCGAGAAAGGCCGCACGTTGGGCAACGGCAGCAGCGTTGTAAGCAACATTGAGTTGCGGGCAGGAAAAACCGCCGATATGGTCGTAACGGTTTCGTACGCTATGAAGGACGAGCTTATCCAGCTTGGTTTTCCACGGGAAAAAATCCAGGTAAGCTATAACGGTGTAGACCCGCAAAAATACAATCCGGCAAACATTTCCCCAGCCGACATCAAACGGGTCAGAGCCAAATACGGAATTACGGATGACCAGCAGATGATTCTTTTCGTCGGCAGGCTCGTCGCCGTCAAAGGCGTCGACAAACTCATAATGGCTATGCCCCACATCTTGACCAAGATTCCGAACGCGCGGCTGGTGATTGTAGGCGTAGGCGACCTTCAAGAGTACATAATGAACCTGACAAGAACTATGAGGCTTGACCAATACGTCAAGTTGTGTTTCGACTTTATCCCGGAGGAAGAGCGAATCATCCACTACGCGGCATGCGACATCGCCGTCTTCCCAAGCTTCTACGAACCCTTCGGCATCGTCGCGCTTGAAGCCATGAGCATGGAGAAGGCGGTTGTCGTCGGCGCCGCAGGCGTCAGCGGAATGCGCGAAATCGTAATCTGCTGCGGGGAAGAACAATGCGGATTCCACGTGGACCCAAACATTCCCTCCGACATCGCGTGGGGAGTGATCAGCGCGTTGGAGAATCCGGAGAGGCTGAAGATGCTGGGCAAAAACGGCAGGAAACGCGTTTTAGCCGAGTTCACCTGGAGCAAGATCGCCGAGAAAACCATCGACCTCTACGAAACCATCTTGAAACGCTGACCTTGGCGCTTGGCGAGTTAATTGACCAGTGACTTAAAGTCTAAAGTGGCTAGGGAAGCCGCAACCCTACTCTATTTTGGAGCTGAAAAAGAGTACAAGCAAGCCAAAACCCGCGCCGCCCAAACGTTGGGCACCCATTTTTTGCCCTCGAACTTGGAAGTTGCCCTTGAACTGGACAAGATTGCCGAGGAAAACGAGGGTGAAAACCGAAAGGAACGCCTAGTCCAAATGCGCACCGAAGCCTTGCAGGTTATGAAGCTTCTTGACGCTTACTGCCCCCTCTTAATCGGCAGTGTGTGGCGAGGCAACATCCGACGGGGAAGCGACATAGACATCGCCGCATACGCGGATGACCCTCAAGAAATCGTGGACATCCTCAAGGCTCACGGGGTAAAAGTTTTGAAAACGGCTTGGACCACCGTTAACAAGCACGGGCGCACCCTAGCGTCGCTTCACGTGCACGCCGAAACCTCCGCAGGGAACGGGCTTGAAATCGTCGTCCGAAGCTCCGAGGAACAGGGTGAAAAAAGGAAATGCGAAATTTTCGGCGACCAAATCAAGGGTTTAACAACCAAAAACCTTGACAAGCTACTCAGAGAAAACCCGACTCAAAAATTTATCCCCGCTTGAATGCTGGGTAAATTCTGATTTTGCCTCAAAAAAGAACTTAAAGAACCAAATTGCATAGTATATTTCAAATTTCAAATTGATGCCAAATGGCCATAGATAAAGAATACCTGAAGAAGATGTTTCCCAACCTCTACAAGGAGCTTGAAACGGGAGACGCCAAAATCTCGATCGATGCTCTTCGCAAGAACCCCGAGGAAGCTGAAGCTGACATGGCTGAATGCGCCGAGGAAGAAATTGAATCCGAAACCGCCACGGCTACGCCAGACAAGCTGCGCCACTTTTACCCTTCCGCTGAGGATTTTATCCGCCGATGCGACACGGAAGCGCAGGCGGAGGAAATAATCGTTTACTTGGAGAAGAGGGGGGAAATAACTAAGAAACGCGCTCGGGAATTGCGGCGCAAGCTTAAAACGGAAGGCGTACGAAGCTTTGGTCCAAAAAAAGAGGAGAACCACTACTTCAGGGAAGGCGGCATTCTCTAATTTTTGGTTTTCTTTTTAAACGCTAAGAAAAGGTAACAGTTTTGAAGCGTGCATTCGCAGAGCGCTCCTTATTTGTCAATTCATGCAATTAGGTATGCATTTGTTTTCAGGTGTTAAGCTTGTTGCCCCTTAACTGTTTGTTTGATTTTATGTCGGAAAACTAATAAGGGTCAAGTTTGTTTACAGAAACGGAAAAATGGTGATATTATGGCAATAAAAGTAGGAATTAACGGATTCGGAAGAATCGGAAGGCTTCTTTACCGCGCAGCACTCGAACGCAACGCAAATATCGATTTCGTAGCGATCAACGACTTGGCAGATGCCAAAACAAACGCGCACCTTCTCAAATATGACTCAATTCACGGACACTTCCCCGGCACGGTCGAAGTCGTCGGCAACGACATGGTTGTTAACGGAAAAACCCTCAAATGCCTCAGCGTAAAAGATCCAGTAGCGCTGCCATGGAAAGACCTTGGAGTCTACTTAGCAGTGGAATCTACCGGCTTGTTTACCAACCGTGAAGGCGCAAGCAAACATTTTCAAGCAGGAGCAAAAAAGGTTCTGATTAGTGCGCCAGCAGAAAACCCAGATGCAACCTTCGTGTTAGGCGTCAACGATAAGACTTACGACCCGGAAAAACACAACATCTTAAGCAACGCTTCATGCACAACAAACTGTCTCGCACCGATCAGCAAGGTTTTAGTCGACAACTTCGGCATAGAAAAAGGCTTGATGACGACATGCCACAGCTACACAAACGACCAGAAAGTCCAAGACCTCGTCCACAAAGACCCCAGAAGGGCAAGAGCCGCAGCAATCAACATCATCCCCACGAGCACGGGTGCAGCCAAGGCTATCGGGCTGGTTTTGCCGAGTTGCGCTGGAAAAATGAACGGCTATTCCCTGCGAGTGCCCACAGCGGACGTTTCCATCGTTGACTTAACAGCTATACTTAGCAAAGAAGTCACAAAAGCCGAAATCAATGCAGCCATGAAGAAAGCAGCAGACGGCGAACTTAAAGGCATCTTACAGTACACGGAAGACCCAATCGTCAGCACCGACGTCCTTCACAGCACGTACTCAGCAGTCTTCGATTCAGACTTAACCATGGTGCTAGGTGAAAAGAGCAACTTCGTTAAAGTCTTCGCATGGTACGATAACGAATGGGGCTTTAGCAACCGCATGGTTGAATTCATCGAAATGATCGGCAAAAAAGCAAAACTGTAAGCACAAAAGCAAACCAAAATCCTTCCCACCCCTTTCTTTTGGGGCTTAAAAAACACGTAAAGTTAATTTAAAGAAGTTGATAAAATGGCAAAATACAAAACACTCGATGACTTTGACGTAAAGAACAAGGTTGTTCTTGTCAGAGTAGACTTTAACTCAGAAATAGATCCCGTAACCAAGAAAGTCACAAGCGACGTGCGCATAAGAGCGCATGCAGAATCAACGCTTAAGGAGCTTGCGGAGAAGGGAGCCAAAGTCGTTGTTTTAGCGCATCAGGGACGCAAAGGCGACCCAGACTATACATCGCTCAAAGAACACGCAGCAATCTTGGGTAAAATTCTCAAGTGCCCAGTGAAATATGTCGACGACCTATTCGGAGAAAAAGCAAAAACCGCCATCAAGAACCTGCAGGCCGGAGAAATCCTCGTTTTAGAAAACGTCCGCAGTTGGGATAAAGAAACCAAAAGCATGACCCTTGAAGAAGCAAGCAAAACCGAGCTGGTGCAGAACCTTGCGCCGCTCGCAGACTTGTTCGTTAACGATGCTTTTTCTGCTGCACACCGTGCGCACGTGTCAATAGTTGGCTTCACCGCCGTGTTGCCTTCGGCAGCTGGCAGAATCATGGAGCGCGAACTCAAGTCGCTCAGCAGGTCGCTTGAGAAACCCGAGCACCCCTGCGTCTACGTCATGGGCGGAGCCAAAGCAGACGACGCACTTGAAATCTCAAAGTACGTCTTAGACAACGGCATAGCAGACTACGTTCTCGTCGGCGGCGTCACCTCACAGCTTTTCTTGGCGGCAAAAGGTGTCGATTTAGGCAAGGGAAACATGGCTTTTCTCGCCAAGAAGGAACTAACCCAGTTTATGCCAGGAATCAAAGTGCTCCTCGCCAAGTACCCAGCCAAAGTCATCTTGCCCGAAGATGTCGCGTTGGATGTGGGTGGCAAACGCAAAGAAATCCCCGTCAGCAAACTGCCAACTGAACAGAGCATATTTGACATTGGAAAGAAAACTGTTGACAAATTCGCAGTCCTCATCGCCTCAGCCAAATCCATCGTTGTCTCTGGGCCAATGGGCGTTTACGAGAACAAAGAATTCAACTACGGCACCAAGAAAGTGTTCGAAGCCATCGCAGACAGCAAAGCCTTCAGCCTCGCAGGCGGCGGAAACACCATCGCAGCCATAGCTGAATACGGCTTAACCAAAAAAATCAGCTACATAAGCACCGCAGGCGGAGCACTCATCGAATTCCTCATGGGCAAAAAACTCCCAGGCGTAACCGCACTAGAAACCGCAACAAAAACCAAAAAAATCTAAATCCTTCCCTTTTTCATTTTATAGAGTTTTGAAATAACAAATTAAACACTCTTAGTAACAAAATGTTACTTTTTGTCGCTTTCTGTTATTTCTACTATTAACTGGGACTTGAACGTTTTCTTTGACCGCATGGGTAATGCTAAAAGAATCAAAGTTGGAAATTGGCAAACCATTGATACGTTGATTAGTGGAGAGGCTCTTTTGTTTGCAAAGTATTTGAGAGATGAAAGGCGAGATTGGTCTCCCAGAATTCCGAGCCTTTAGCGTATTCTGGAAACTTAAAAGTATCAAGATTTTGGGTATTGAAATTTATTCTCATCTGGTAATTTTAAGCTCAACACCTTTCTTTAGTATGACAGCTAACTTGAAGTTTTTTCTGGCTTTTGAATTTGCTTTTTTTAACTCTCTTAGAAAATTTATCTTAAGAGAATGCTTTGTTCTGAAAAAGGTTTGAGGGTATTAGATAAGACTCCATAATACTTGCAAAATATCGGTAGAAAGATTCATCAACTCGCTTTGAACCTTAAGAAGAGGGATTTTTTGCCAATTCTTGGTTTCCTCGTTATAAATCGTTATTAAACCCTTGTTGTTGATTAAAAGCTTGTAGTGAGCTACGTTATTTCGCATATTCCTAAACTTCTCCATTCTATTATTTTTCTTATCAAACTCGTTGAATCCATTTTTAACCAAATACTTACATTTCTCAGAAATTAGAATAGATTCTAACTCTTCAAACGATGTAACTCTAATGCGGACATTTCTCTGGTTTTCTTTTCGATAAAAAAGGTCGTGTCCATTTAACACTAAAATAAAACACAAGGCATTTATGCAAAAACCAAACCTTGCTTCATATTCCCATAGATACATAGCCATAGTTATAATTGCGCCTGAAAACTTATTATATGGCTTATAAGCTGAAATAAATGTACTAACATTAATCTTCTCCAATTTGGCGTAATAATTGTCTCGTAAGGTTTCATTTATTTCTGTATTACGTCCATTTGAATTTAGAAGGGACGTTTCCTTCTTGAGTTTATAGGTAAACTGTTCTTTCCAATTTTCTTCCATGTTAGTCTATCTCTACGCTATGGTGATTTAAGACTTATCTTTATGAAAAATCAAGCTCGACACAAGTCGCTACTCACTTAACTGCCGCAATTAGTTTCTCCTTCCTATTAGCGACATCCTTATCATAATAGAATTTCCCTGTGCAAACCAACCAAATTCTTTTGTCGACCTCATACGGCGTTTTCCCAACTGTTTCAGCTACCTCTATTATGGTCTTAAATACTTCGTAATCATTCCTCTCACACAATTCACTTTTCTTGAAAACATCCATGAGATGGACATCAGGTTTTGGGTAGCCATCATATCCTGCTTCTTTTAGAAAATCGCAAGCTAATGCAAAACCAAAACCAGATATTTCTTTATCTAATAGCATTGGTAAAGCTTCACGAGAATATTTGTTTCTTTGAAAATCTTTTATGAAGACATCAAATTCGTCTTTGTCTTGGAATTCTGAGAGAAAAATGGCAGCGGAAATGGCACCTTTGCCGAACATCACCCATTGGCTATTTTTTTTCTGCCAGTCTATTTTCAAACCTAACTTTTTATTGAATGCAGCAATAAGAGATTCCAATCCTTTGTCCTTGTCGTACTCTTCTTTTACTTTTACAGGGTCGAAATCAAAGAGTATCTCTTTAAGTTGGGTGCTTCTTTTTTGAATTTTCTCTTTAAGCTTGGTGCTTCGTTTTTCAATTTTCTCTTTAAGTTGGGTGCTCCTTTCAAATTTGATGTTCTTAGACATACCTTGACGATTACATAATGAAGATAGAGCTTGTTCATAGACCTCGTTCAATGTTTTGCAAGCTTGTGGTTTAAGGTAATTACTTAGTTCTATCTGATTTTCAATAACCATCTCGCTTAGAAGACCATTTGTGATTTCATAAAGACTTTTCATCTTAGCTGTTCTTACCTTGTCCAATCTTACCACCCTTCAAACCTAATCTTCTGTTCTACGCTGTGCAGATTTAAGACTTACTTTTTTTGTGTCTGTCTGGGTCTGTCTGTTGGTTTGTTTCTGCGAGTAAGTAGAGTAAGTACGGTGCGAGTAAGTAAGTGCGGTGAGCAAGAGGATAGAAGAATAAGAAGAAGATGAAGAAGAAATAGTCGTCGTAGTAGTTAATGAAGAGAGAGAAAGATTAAATTTTAATCAAGGTTTCTTGAGTAAGTTGATTTAGCTGACTTTTTGCTTAAGTCTTGATTTCCTGATTTTTGAAGGAAAGAAGGGGATTTAGATTTTGTGAAATTGTTTTTAGGTCTTTTGCTATGAAATCTGGTTTTTGCTGGCTATCCAGAAGGTCTCTTAAGCTGTTGAACTGGGACGGAACAAAAACCGTTCTTAGCCCTGCCTCTTTAGCTCCTTTGATATCTTCGGTCGGGGTGTCGCCGACGTAAACAGCTTCCTCAGCCGCGACTTGCAGTTTCTTTAAGGCATCTTGGAATATGTGGCTGCTCGGTTTTCTCCATCCGACCGCTTCTGAAACCACCGTGGCATTGAAAAAACCCTCTATTCCGAGCTTCCGCAGGCTTTTGTAGATGACAGGTGCATGCGTGAAGTTTGAGATTAAGCCCACCTTGCACTGTGCTTGGGTTTGCTTGAGTAGTTTTTTTGCGCCTTCCCGTAATTCAAGGGTGTCTATGAAGTCTTGGAAGAAAACGTTCAGGGCAGCCTTGACTCGGTCATCATCCGCCGTGACCTTATAGCCGAGGTTGCAGAGCGCTTCCGCGACCCAAACCGCGTTAGTCACTTCCCGCAGTTCCCCATAGCGGACTTTGCGGTATTTCTCATGCGCCTCAGCGTAAGCTTGCATAAACCTGTCTCTGGCAGCATCAAAACCTTCAGCCACCAGCGCCTTGTACAGTTTTTCCTTTGAAGCTTCCATACTGTAGCCTTTGCAATTAACCAGCGTCCCGACGTAATCGAAAATAACCGCCTTAATGCAAGCCATCTCTACAGCTCACTCTTTCCCGATAAAATGAATTTCTTCGCGATTTCTTGAAGCCCTTTTCCAACCGCTGTGCTCATCAGCTTTGTTTCCTTGCCGATTGCGTCTTCTACGTGCGGGTCAAACGGGATGGCGCCAAGATACCGTAGTCCCAGTTTTCGGGTTCCCAACTCAACGCTTTCTGACTTATCCATCTTCATGTTCTCGACAATGCCAATGATCGGCGTCTTCAACTCGCATAGCAGTTCAACTTGCTTCTTGACCGTTTCAAAAGCCAGCATGGATGGCGTGGTGACGATAAGGAATTCTATACGTTTGACGAGGCGCAAAAGGTCAAGGACGGCGTCGCCGATGCCTGGCGGCATGTCAATAACCAAAAAATCGAGCGCGCCCCACTGGGTTACTGACAGGAGCTCGATCAGGGCGTTTGAAACGTCGGCTCCGCGGAGGGGGGCGGGGTTGTCGCCGACAAAGTAAACGAGGGACATGTACTCTAACCCGTGGACGGCGGGTGGGACTATGCCTTTTTCCTCTTTTAGGGCAACTTTTTGGGCGCCGAGGATTATGTGGGTTGATGGACCCGTGAAGTCGAGGTCGAATAAGCCGACGCGGCAGCCGCTGCGGGCAAGTGCCAGAGCGAGTGCTGTTGCAACCATGCTTTTTCCCACCCCGCCCTTGCCACTTGAAACGGCGATAATTCGGCTTGTTCGGATTAAACGCGCGTTAATCACGCTTGTTCTCGGGTCAACCACGTTTATTTAGCTCCTTTTACGCTCTCAAGCCAAACTCCTCGCCCGCTGGCGATTTCAAAGTCAGGACTGCCGCATTTCGGACACTTGATGTAGCTGTGGGCAACTTCGGGAACAAAATGGATAGCCTCGGCAGTTTCCTTATCCATGCTTTTGCTGTCAAAATGCCACGTGGTACCGCAGACCCTGCATCGAAACGAGCTTTTAGCCGTCAGGAAGTGGAATTTTGTGCTCTTAAAAAGCGGCGTCTTCATCTGTGAAATGGCGAAACGCAGAATGGGGCGTTCAACCTGCTGGAGCTCGCCGACCCTGATGGTGACCTCTGTGACTTCCTTCATGTTTTCTTTAACAGCGACCTCCGTGGCCGACGTTAAAATTGCTTCAGCTAAAGCCCACTCATGCATAAACTCTCATACCCGCTGACATTTAAAAACAATTTTGCCAAAAAAACGTTTTGAAAAGGAAAAACGCGGGTTTTGCGCCATTTTTGCCTTGTCAAAGAAAGTGTTAAATTTCCATGCCGCAGATAGGATTCTGAAATGCCAAGTCATGAAGAGCACTGTCTGCATTCGCTGAAACGTTATGGGGTTCGCGGGGACGACATACACGCGTGGATGGATGAGCCGTCTCAGGTTTCAGGCGCAGCGCATCGAAGGTTCCGCCACGACCTCAAAAGCCTACCCGTAGCGATAAAACTGTTCGGCGGGGAGTATGGGGACGAGATGGTTGAAAACATTTTTTTAGACCACCTCAAAGCGGACAGCGAAGAAGAAAGACAAAAGACGCCAAAGAACCATGCTGCGCAGCCAGAAGAGGTAAGCGTCACTGCTCCTCAAGATGTGGTTTTTCAAGGGGAAGCAAGCGTCGGCGAAAGCATCGATTCGACGTCTAAGCCGCGGAAGCCGTTTCCCATCAGAACCGAGCGGATGGAGATGCTTCTGACAGCGGTTTCCGTCGGGGTGTTCATCGTGGTTTTGGTTTACGTTTTGAATAACGCGTTTGGGCACCCGCTTGGCGTTTGGTGAGAGGTGCGGCGTCAAATTCTTTACGGCTTGTCTATTTGGCTCCTGTAGATGTCCCAAATATGCTTCCCGAGCGTTTTCCATGCATTTCTACCAACGGCTCCTCCACAGCCTAATTGCGTTTCAAGCCCTAAATCAAAAAAACAACCAGAAACGAGCCCTGATAGAACCCGCTTACCCTATAGGGGTATCTAGTTTTTACATTGAAATTCCATTGTAAATATGGGTTCACTACGACGGGGGAGGGGGTCTAGTATTTGTGGTCAAATTCCATCACAAATATGGGGCATGTTGACTCAGGCTTTCTAGGACCCATCAACGCGACCCTATAGGGTAGGCTACTATTTGTGACCAAATTCCACCACAAAAAGCACCAAGAAAACCGATGCCAAATCTTATATTTCCAAGAGAAGAGATAACCAGCTTGACCCTGATGCCGCCTGAGAAGTCCACGGTTGAAACCCTTGTTGACCTTCAGAGGGCGAAGGAAGCGGTTCTGCAAGCCCTCGACAGCAGAGGCTACAGGGTGGAAGAGGAGTTTGACGCAAAAATCGTCGCCAAACACGGGTTCTCAGCCGCGTATTACCCCCACCAAGTTGAAGTAGTAATCGACCCTAAACCCGCCTCAACAGTCATCACAGCGTCAATCGATCACCGCGCAGGCAAAACGTACCTCAAACGGCTCATCGACGAGCTGACAAAGCAGCTTCCGCCCCTGCCTACAAGAGTCTTCAACCCCATCGAAAAACCCACAACCCAAACCGAACTAGCCTACCAAACCCAGATGCTAAACCGCAACTTCAACCCTGGAGAACAGGCCATCTGGAGCCACACGGTTCAGCAGGGTATGCTAAACAAGGAAACCACTGAAAGGTGGCTAATCACAAACATGAGAGCCATCAAACAGTTCCCCGCCTCAAAGGACAACCCGCAGGAAAAGTTCGCCGCAGTCGGATGGCTCGACCTGTCAGACTCAGTCGTGATGAACCTAGTTCGCAAGTCAAAAGGCAACAGAGTCGGCTCCTTCACAGGCGTCTATGGCGGCGGCGGATTCGCAGGAACAGCCACAAGCATCACCTCAGGCACAAGCATGACCTTCGGAGACATAATATTCCTCCACAACGACAAAGAAGTCTTCCGCTTCCAAGGCATAAGCGACCCCAACGAAGTCAACCGCCTCATCAAAACCCTCAAAAAAGAATACAACGAAAAACAGTGAAAGGCAAACAAGAAAGCCTTAAATCCACACGGGCGCCTCTTCGTTTTCAACACGTCTAAAAAGGTGACTTCCCATTGGAAACACGTTTTAAAATCTTGGCTTTCGCAGGAAGCCTAAGAAAAGGCTCATACAACAAAGCCCTAATCCGCGCGGCAGTGGAGCTTGCACCTGAAAACGTCGCAATCGAAGTCTTCGATCTGGAAGGAATAACGCCCTTCAACCAAGACAACGAAAACAACCCGCCGCCGAAAGTAACCGAATTCAAACAGAAGATCCGAAGCGCAGACGCGCTCTTAATCGCGACACCTGAATACAACTATTCAGTCCCAGGCGTCTTGAAAAACGCGTTTGATTGGGCTTCAAGACCTTACCAAGATGACGCCCTGAGAAACAAAACAGTCGCCATCATGAGCGCGTCAACAGGAAGATTCGGCGGAGCCAGAGCACAATACATACTACGCCAATCGTTCGTATTCCAAAACATGCACACAGTTAACCAGCCCGAAGTCATGCTGTCCAGCGCCGCCGACAACGTTAACGCAGACGGCAGATTAACCAATGAGCAGACAAAATCGCTAATCAAGCAACTGATTGAGGCGCTGGTCGCATTGACTAACCAGCTAAACGGTAAGCCGCAATGAGCTTCACCTAATTCTTTCAGTTTCAGCGTTGACTTAGCGAAGCTTTAAAATGGTTAAAGACCACGTTAGGGATTGGGCGCTAAACTTGAGAGTCATAGCCGACCTGCACATCCACGGTCGTTACAGCCGAGCAACAAGCGAGCAGATGAGCATCCCAGAAATCGCCCGCTACTCAAAAATCAAGGGTTTAAACCTTGTCGGCACAGGCGACTTCACCCATCCAAGCTGGCTAAAAGAAATCAACGAAACCTTAACGCCAGAGCAAGACACTGGACTCTTCAAGCTAACAAACAACGCAGAGTCCCCAGTCCGTTTCATGCTTACAACAGAAGTCTGCACGATATTCGACTACAAAGGCGAATCCAAAAAGGTCCACCACGTTATCTTGACCCCGAGCATGGAGACTGCCCTCCAAATCAACGACCGCCTGAAACGGTTTGGCGATTTAGCCTCAGACGGCAGACCAATCTTGGACGTTTCTGCGCCGCAGTTTGTGGAGGAAGTTATGGCTGTTTCAGGCGAGAACATGGTTTTTCCCGCGCACGCTTGGACGCCGTGGTTCAGCATTTTCGGCGCCTTCAGCGGATTCGACACCGTTGAAGACTGCTACCAAGACATGACACGCCACATACACGCCCTGGAAACGGGTCTAAGCAGCGACCCCCCGATGAATTGGCGCTTAAGCAGCCTGGACAAGTTCACTTTGGTTTCGAACAGTGACTGCCACAGTTTTTGGCCATGGCGCATCGGCAGAGAAGCCAACGTTTTCGAACTTGAAAAATTCACTTACCAACAAGCCACAAACGCCATCATAAGCAACGACCCTGCACGGTTCAAGTACACGATTGAAGTTGACCCTGCCTACGGCAAGTATCATTGGACTGGACACCGCAACTGCAAAGTGTCCCTGTCACCAAAGGAAGCCATAAAGTTTGGCAACGTATGCCCCGTTTGCCGCCGAAAGCTGACAAAAGGCGTCGAGCAGCGCGTGGAAGAACTTGCAGACAGACCAGCCGATTTTAAGCGTCCGAACGCACCGGGCTACTTGCGTTTACTTCCGCTTTCCGAAGTTATCGCTGCCATGCTAGGCACCGACTCGCCTTCCACACAGGCGGTTTGGAAAAACTACAATCTGCTAGTTGAAAAATTTGGAGACGAATACAGAGTTCTGATTGACGCGCAGCTGGAAGACTTAGTTAAAGTTGTGGATGCACCCATCGCCCAAGCCATCCTCAAAGTCAGAAGAGGCGACGCGAAAGTTACGCCCGGGTACGACGGGGTCTATGGGCAGCTTGTTTTAGGCGTTGATGCCCCAGCAGTTAAGCTTAAGCCTGCGGTTGCAACCGTTAAGCAGTTAAACATGACTGATTTCTGGTAAGAAGCAAGCCGCCGCCCAACAGCAAGAGTTGGCAGCACAACGGTTTAATTCCCGCAAAACGAATCTTACCTAAACGTCCAAACTCACAGAGGACAGATAACTCTTGAAAGACCTTCTAACAAAAATCAACAACGTTGCCACCCAAAAGTTCGAAGCACAATATGCCGAAGCCCGAGCGCAAAAAATTATCAAAACAATGCTCACCCTCAAGGAGGAACGCGTTGAAGCCGCAAAGCAGGGCATTGAAAGCGGCGTCGCCTTACGAGTGCTGGTGAATGGCGCATGGGGCTTCGCCTCCGTCGGCTCTTTGGATGAGGCGATTTTGGAGAGTGCGGTTTCGGATGCTTGCGGAATGGCTAGAATGGCCAGTTCACGGTTGAAAACGCCGATTAAGCTTGCCGAGGCTAAAGTGGTGTCTGACCGCGTCGAGGCTAAGCCGAAAAAGAACCCAGCGGAAATTCAGATGGAGGACAAAATCAAAACTGCCATGTCGGTTAACAAGGCAGGGTTAGGCTATGACAAACGAATAAAAAGTTTTTCCATAGATTATCTTGATTTAACTGGAACGAACTTTTTTGTAAACAGCGACGGCACAAGCATCGAGCAGGACAAGCTGTATGTTTGGTCAAGAATCACCGCTTCAGCATTGGACGCGGGCGTCTTCACTTTTAGCCGAGAAGAGGTCGGCTCCACTGCAGGCTACGAAGTGTTCGATGAGCAACCTCCTGAGGATTTAGGCGAAAAAGTTGCCAAGCGCGCAGTGGAACAGTTAAGCGCGAAATCTTTGAAGGGAGGAACTTTCCCCGTCGTTTTGGGTCCGAACGTGGTGGGCGTTTTTGTTCATGAAGCGTTTGGGCATTTGGCAGAGGCGGACTTGGCTCTTTCAGGCGGAGTTTTGGCGGGAAACGTTGGCAAAAAACTCGGTTCCGACTTGGTTACGTTTTATGATGATGGAACGATCGAGGGTTCTTTTGGGGCTTTCAAGTATGACGATGAAGGTGTTCGAAGCCAGAAAACGCTGCTCATAAAAGAGGGCGTGGTTTCAGGTTTCATGCATAACCGTGAGACGGCTCAAAAATTCAACGTTGAACCAACGGGTAACGCGCGGGCTGAAGATTTCCGTGTTGAACCTATCATCCGCATGCGCTGTACATACATGGAGCCCAAAGACCACTCGTTTGATGAACTAGTTGAAAAGGTCAAGAGGGGGTACTATTTCAAGAGTTTCAGAGGTGGACAAGCCAATCTTGATGGCACTTTCCAAGTTGGCATCCAAGAAGGCTATGAAATAGTCAACGGCGAAGTAGGCGCACCTGTACGTGACGCGTCAATAAGCGGAAACACACTTGAAACTTTGCACAAGATTGACGCAGTGGGGAAAGACTTCCTTTTAGATCCTGGTAGGTGCGGTAAAGGTCAGACGGCTTTCATTTGTGATGGTGGACCACATATAAGCGTTAAGGAGGTTGTTGTAGGTGGCAGTGCTTAGTAAAGATCTAATGATAGGCTTAGCAGAAAACGCTGTGAGCCAAGCCTTGAAAACGGGAGCTTCAGAAGCTGAGGCTTACGTTTACGAGGGGCAAGCGACAAACATCGGTATCGAACTGGGGCAAATCAGCAAAACTGACAGAATAATCGACCGAGGCTTAGGAATCCGAGTAGTAGCTAACAAAGCAATGGGGTTTGCTTACACAAACGTCATCGACGACCCCAAAGCAGTCAGCAGCGTCATAGCTAGGGCTTTAAGCGCTGCAAAAGCCAGCAAACCAGATCCTGAATGGAAGGAACTGCCAGAAAAGAAATCTTACGTTTCGCTGGAAAGGACGTTTGATGAAAGGCTTGTTGAGCTTGGGTCTGAGGAGCTGGTTAATGTTGCTTCAACCATGTTGGACGCTGCTGGGCAAGTGGATAAACGTGTGTTTCCCATCGAAGGTGGAATAGGCAGTGCTTACATTTCTAATGCCGTCGCTAACTCGAACGGAATCGTGGGATTTGACAAAGGAACTGTATTGGAATGTAGTATTGCAACCGTGGCGAAGGAAGACGACAGGGTTACGCCGGTTTGTTTTGAGTTCAACGCTTCAAGAAGCTACGAAGTAGACCCAGTTTGGGTTGGAAAAGAAGCGGCGAAACTGGCTGTTTCAGCTTTAAAAACTAAACCGGTTGAAACGAAAAGCACTACCCTCATACTAACGCAGTTTGCATTACAGGACCTTTTTGCTTACACGCTAATCAACGCTGTTAAAGCAGATAGTGTGCAGAGAAATCAGTCACCGTTTAAGGGAAAAATTGGGGAAGAAGTGACTTCTGAAAACCTTACAATTTACGACAACGGCTTGTTCCCAGGCGGCCTTCGTACTTGGGCTTTCGACGGCGAGGGAGTGCCTCACCATAAAACAGTGGTCATAGAGAAAGGTGTTTTGCGAAGTTTCCTGTATGACAGTTACTCGGCGAAAAAGGAAGGAAAAGAAAGCACAGGGAACGCCGGGCGCGCAGGGTACCTGTCAACCCCCAGCATCGACACCACAAACTTCCATATATTGCCAGGGAACAAGACAGGCGATGAAATGCTAAGGGAAGTTGACGACGGCTTAATAATCTATTACCTGCAAGGAGCTCATAGCAGTAACCCTGTCAGCGGGGAATTCTCTGTGGTGGCAACTCCAGCTTGGAAGATAAAGAAAGGCGAAATAACGCATTGTAGCAGGGGCGTAATGTTGGCAGGCAACATTTTCGAAGTTCTCAAAAATGTGAGTTTAGTCGGCAGTAATGAGCGGCAGATGGGGCAACTGATTTCTCCCTGGATTCAAGTTGAAAACGTGAAGGTCATAGGGAAATAGCGCTTCCTTTACGCCCAGAAGCTTTTCGAGTACTCGCCTAAAACACTCTCGTATATTCGCTTTGTTTGCTGGGCGATTTTTTCCCAATCGTATTTTTCTAAAACTTTTTTGTACGCGTTTTCTCTGAGACGTTGCCTGTAAGTATCGTCAAGCAGAACCTTGTTTATTCCCCATGCTAAGGAGTCAGGGTTGTTCGGGTAAACTTTAACTCCTGTCACGTCATGCTCGATGATTTCGGATAAGCCGCCTGTGTCAGATGCAACGACTGGGCTTTTCGCCGCCATTGCTTCTAATGCGACGATGCCGAACGGTTCAAAAAGCGAGGGCACAACGGAAACGTCGGCGCATTTTTGGAGCTTGAGCAACGTTTTCTCATCCATAAAGCCTTCAAAGAGAACTTTATGCTCCAATCCCATGCTGCGCACGATATTGAGTAGTTGTTCTTTCATGTAGCCGCTGCCGACAATTATAAATTTAGCGTTCACTTTTTCCAAAATTTTGGGAACCGCGTTTATTAACACGTGTATGCCTTTTTCGTAAACTAATCTGCCAACGTAGAGCACTATTTTTTCTTCGGGCAAAGCAAACTTGCTTCGGAAATCCTTTAAGTCATCGTCAATATCGTAGTTTTTTGTGTTTACGCCGTTGGGAACCATTGCCAACTTGTCGTTTGGAAGTCCGAAAGCCCACTTGACATGCGAAATCATGTAGTCGCTGCAGCAGATCACCTTCCATGCTTCATAAGTTAGCCACGCTTCAGTTTCATGAATCATCTTTTCGGTGTCGGTGTGTAAACCGTCTCTTCTACCTATCTCAGTTGAATGCATCGTTACCAAAAGTGGTTTCCGAAAGACATGTTTGAGACCTATTCCCGCGTTTGCGACAAGCCAATCGTGACAATGCAGCAAATCGATTTTGTCGCCGATTTTTCTTGTTAACGCCGCGGTTTCTTTTTGCATGTTAAGGTTCATTAGGTAAACCCACGTGGCGAAGTCTGGCGCGGGGTTCTTGTACGAGTCGATGCGGTAAACTTCTACGCCTTCAATTACTTCGTGTGACGGGGCATCGGGAAAATCGCAGGTTACGACATAAACTTTTACGCCTTGTTTTGCTAAGCTTTTTGACAAGAAGTTAACGTGGGGTGAAATTCCTCCGATAACTCTTGGTGGAAACTCCCAGCTTAGCATCATAACCGTCAAGTCATCTTTCATTTGCTATTCAATCCTCCGCCGACGGCGCTGTAAAGTTTGAGAATTTCTTTTATCCATGAACTTGGTTCAGTTGAAATTACAGATATTTTTTCCTTAGGAACCTTGTAGATCCTGATGATTTCGTCACGCATCCACTCTGACTTGGCGCTGACTTTTTGTGCCTCGTAAAATCCTAGCCACTCGATGCTTCTGATCGCCATAGTATAAGGCGTAGTTATGCCGCGGGATCGATGATCTTCTAAACTCTCAACGGAGTAAACAAACGGTATGCCAAGCCCGTTTTTCAGGGTGACGGCTGCTGGAATAAAATGCCAGTCGTAAACGTCAATCAGGTCGATTTGATTCTTGGCTTCATAGTATAGGTTGGCTGCTGCTCTTTCAACTTCTTGGTTAAGCGTTAAGACCCATGTTAAAACTCCAATGTGTGTTCGAACAGGATTTGACACTCTGACTGTTTGTACTCCAGTTGGTTCTTTAGCTGAACCTGTTACTGAGTCGTCGTAGGTTACGACGTTGACTTCAACGTGGTTGCTGGCGAGCTGGTCGGACAATGCTTTTACGTATTCTGAGAGTTTACCTATAACCCTTGGCGGATACTCCCATGTAAAAATAATTATGCGCATGTTTCCACTACGTGAAAAGCGAGCAGACCTTAATTATTCCTCTTCCGGTTAGATAGTAACGTTTCTTTCCCTCGTTATCAACGAAACTTTCGGCAAAGCCTTCGGATTTGTATTGGTCTAAGATGCTTTCGATTTCGTTGGGGTCTTTCTGGAGAAGCCGCGCTACATCCTCGCCTCTTCTCGCCAAGTCAGCTGCTGTCGCGCATAGGTTATGAAGCGTTTGCAAAACCTTGTCTGGAAATGGAAGTTCGTCTCTCATTGATAATGCACCCTACCGAGTTAACTATATAGGGTGACATGCCTTATAAACGCGTTAGTTCCTAGAAAAGCTTGGTTGCATCCTGCGTTTGCTTGTTTAGGGTTGCGTAACGTTTTTTTGCAGAATCCAGAATTGTTTCTCTTAGCCTTTCACCGTTTTCTTTTGAACACTTAATCTTCTTGAACTGTGAGGCCAACTTTTGGTCTTTAAGAGAGTTTTGTATCCAGCTTTCGAAATCTCCGTTTTCCATGTGGAACTCGATGGCTTTTGCGTCGACTTCGGTAAGTGCTTTGATGAATCCTTTGAGGCTCCATGCCATGATGCCTGTGTAATGTTCTTTTCCTGCTGCCGTGTAGAATAAGAAGGGTTCGTTTGCGGTGAAGATGGATAGTCTTAGTCTTGCTTCGAAATCGTTTAGTGCGGTTTGCGCTACCACGAAGGCGTCCATGGGTGATTCGTAGGGGCTGAAGTATGAGTGTACTTCGCCTGGTCCTCCGCCTGCCGTGAACATGTAGTACAGGTGGTCGCTTGTTTGGAAGTCACGCCACAGTCTTAGCAGTTCAGGGTCCTGGGCTTCTTTTATGAGTGGTTCCAGTCGGCGCAGTTCCGTGTAGTACGCCCATTGCATCACGTTGCCGAGCCAGCCTGTCTGGTCTCTTTGCACGTCTGCCCATGAAACGGTGCCTTGCGCTTCAGGCACATCAATTTCGCCCGCCGCGCTGTATTTGTTGACGACTTCGGAGGGGGTTGCCATGTGCAAGTTGCCGATTCTCAGTATTTCGTCTGGGAGGTGCTGTAGGAAGCTGTGGATTCCTGTTTCAGGCCAATGGTGCTCGCCGAAGGTTTCGTAGTCTGGGAAAATGTTGATGCATTGCCCCGGCGTCCCGGCTAGCCAGCCTGCGTATTTGTCGGCTGTTAAGGGCCACTCGGGCCACCATCTTGCTGAAAAGCGGAAGCCGATGTCGTCTGTCAGTTTGTAGTTGCGGAGTAGTACGCGGATTTTCTTTGCTCCTTTTGGAGTGTAGACGTAGTTTGGTGATTTTTCTCCTAGGATTCTCTCGGCGCCTTCAGTGTATATGCCTGCGAAGCCCATCGATTCGACTGTTTTGGCGATGGTGTTGTTGTAGAGGAGTTCGGTGTTCTCGAAAACCTTGGTTGTGTAGCCGAGCAGGTCTTTTACGGTTTGCCTGTGCATGTTAGCCTGTTCAATGAACTCTTCTTTGTCGGGGTAGAGGCTGGCGATTGAGTGGTAGTATGTTTGGTTTAGGAGTTCGACTCGTTCGGTGGCGGCGAGTTGCTTGAAGGTTTCGAGGAGGTCTTTGTCGAATGTTTCGCATTGTTCAAGGAAGACGCCTGAGATGCTGAAGGAGACTTTGACTTGTTTGCGGTCGTGTTTGTGGTTGTCTATTGCGTCGAGCAGGATCTGGTTTGATGGGTAGTAGCATTTGCGTGCGGCGCGTTTGAAGATTTCTCGGTCGCTCTCATTGTCAAAGTAATAGTTAAACAGTTCCTGTTTATCCAGGCGCCTAAAGAAGTTGCCTTCCCAAAACAGCTTCCGCCTCAGCCTGTGCGGCTGGTGAACTTCAAACGTGAACACGACGTCCGTCATAACTCTTCGTCCCAAACAAAGGTATGTTTATGCCCTTTTATTTCTAATTTGCCTTTCCCTCTCTGCTAAGTTTCATTTTTGTGATGGAATTTGACCACAAATACTAGACCCCTCCCCGTCTCTGTGAACCCATATTTACAATGGAATTTTGATGTAAATAGTAGACCCCCTCCCCCCTTCCTGTCGGGTAGGTCAGGGCTTGTTTCATGTTGGTTTCTTGGTTTAGAGCCTAAATCAAGCTCAAAAGATTTCATTTTTCCGTGAAGAAAACAGAGAACTAGCCGAAAAAACAGGTATAAATCCATTGATACCTGAATCCAGATGCCCATACTGCAAAGCCACATACGATGAAATTCTAGACAGGTGCCCGCACTGCGGTGTGCCGAGAAAGTAAATCGTTGGAAGAAGGGAAAGTTCAGACTATTTTTTCCCAGCGGTTGAAGAGCTCTAGCACATCGCCTCCACTGTAGCCTTCAAGCTGTTTTCGCCATCCTTGTCAGCGACTGCACCAAGATAGGTCCAACGGGATAAAGGGTTGATGCGAATGTGCGTTTTTTCGGGCAGAGGGATTAACAAGTGTTATCTTTGTTTGCTTCAAGTGTTCACAGAATAGTGCAAAGAAGGCTCTTTGCTAAATATATTAAGCATTTGCTTGATAAACTTAACATTTAAATATTTGGAATAACACATAATGTTGCCATGAGCGAAACCTTGGGAAGCTATCTACGTCAGCAACGGAAAACAAAACATCTGACTCTCAGAGATGCCGAGGAAAAAACTGGAGTCTCAAATGCCTACCTAAGTCAGCTTGAAAATGATAAAATAAGTGCACCGTCCCCGACCATTCTCCACAAGCTTGCGGAGTGCTTTGGGATTTCATATGATCAACTTATGAAATTGACCGGGTACCCAACAACGGAGCAAACAAAAGGGCCATCTTACCGGTCGGCAAGCGAATTTGAGAATCTAACGCTTGAAGAAAAAGAGAAGGTCAGGGAATACATCGAATTTCTCAAGTCAAGAAGGATTCAGCAATGAAGTGGTCCATCACCAAATCCAAGACCTTTTCACATTGCCAGAGAAAGTGGTACTATTCTGAGGTTGTTGCAAGTCCAACTTCTAAGGACCCAATAAGGAGAGAAGCCTATCTGCTTAAGCAGTGCAAAAGTCTCCAAGCTTGGAGGGGAACTGTAGTGGATCAAGTGATTGAGAAATTTATTGTCCCTCAAATTAAGGTAAAGAGAGTACCTTCGGAAGCTGAAGTGATAAATTTCTGCAACACTCTTATGGATAGACAGCTAGCCTTCGGGAAAGAAGCAGCACACAGAAAACTGGGTATTTCAAAGTCAAAATCACCTGAAACATATTGTGCATTTTACGATGTGGAATATGGGGGCTCTTTGGAAGAAAACAAGATAGAGGAAGCCAAACGAGAAGCTACTGATGCTTTGTTAAATCTTCTCCGCGATGAACTCCTGAACGATATAATAAGACAAAATTGCTATATAGTTGCACAACGCCCACTTTTTTTCAAATTGAACTACTTTTCTGTGTCGTGCACTCCTGATTTGATAGTCTTCAACGATGAGGCACCGCAGATTATTGATTGGAAGGTTCACTCTTTTGGAAACGCCGATTCTTGGCTCCAACTTGGTGTTTATGCTGTAGCCTTGACAAATGTAAAACCGCACAACGATTTCCCCGTAACTTTACAGAAAACAAAAAAAGCCTCAGATATCAGACTTCTTGAATTTCAACTTTTAAAGAACAAAAAACGCGAGCACTTTGTTTCGGAAGAGGATGAAGCTGACATATATGACTATATTTTCAAATCTTGTTTAGACATTGAAAAAATTGCTGGAGCTGGTAGCTATGAGGCACTCGACATAAACCAGTTTCAAACCGCCCGCTCTCCGAGGTTTTGCCAAAACTGCCCATTCAAGAAGCTTTGTTGGAGTCAGACAAAGTCGCCGAGACTTCAACAGCTACTATTTGGGGATGAATAATCATGAATTGTCTTGAGACAAGCGTGTATTTAATAGAGAATCCCGAACAACTTTCATGCAAATACAAGCTCTATCAGGTCAAAGGGTTGCCTGTTGATTCTGAAGATTACGACAAAAACATCCAATTCCTCGTTTCTCACTTGACTAAAACAACGAATTCTCCTTGTGTCTCTTACAAGACTGCGGACGGAACATTCATTGCACAATTAGATGATTTCCCAGACCTGCCTGAATCAATCGATGTAGTAAGAACTAATGTCAAATTGGTAAGAATACCTGGATTGAATGAACTCCACTTCAGTTCATCTGACACGACAATGATTTTCTTGGCACAGAGATTCCTACAAGGAATAATTCAGACGAAACTCTATAACAACTCGGCGTTATGGCAGCCAGGGGCAGGTAATACTTTCTATAACAAATCACCCGATCAGGAATTCCGGCAATTGTCCCATGAGGTCGACTTGTTTCGTGGCTTTACTTTTGGAGTTGTTGTTTTGCCGAATAACAGAATCGGAATTAGTGTGGATGTCAAGTCCAAGTATGTTTCAAGAACTGTACTTCCAACGAGAATAGATCGGAAAGATTTCAAGGAAAGGTACCAAGGAATGCACTGTATTTATGAGTACGGAAACCGCTGGTACGAAATAAAAATCAGCGGTCTAAATGATCTCAATTCTGACCAGTTGACCATTCCGCCTGATGACATATCTCTCTTTGATGAAGTGCACAGGAAAGCCAGCGACTTTAAGTCACAAAATCTTCTTTCTCTTCCAAGAAACTGTTCCGTTTTAATTTATTACACAAGTTCTGGCGATCCTAGAAACGTGCCTTCTGGTCTTTGTAGGCAAGTTTTCAGTACTGATTATTCAGAGGTCAGCCAATTTCATTCTCTGACAATAAAAAATCCACCTGTTCGAAGAAAAGAGATACAGTTTGTAATAGATAGAAACTTCAGGGACTTTATGTTTGGGATCAACCGAATAGAGTTAGCGCAGAAGCCTTTGATCATCGACGAAAAGAAGTTGCCTATTCCTGACCTTATTTTTGGAAAAAATAAGGTTCTTTCGACTAAAAATACCCCAAATGCAATTTGCTGCTCAGTTGAAGAATTTCCACTAAAGAAAAAAGAACTTTTCTATTCGAATGACGCCGGAATTTTAACAAAGAAAAAACTCGAAAGACAATACTTCATATTACCAAAATCTATCGCCAACTCCTTCGGACGAAAATTCGAGGAAGACATTAAAAGAGAATTCCAAAGGCTTTATCCCTATTTAGAAGGAATCTATTATTTGCCAACTACAATTGTATATGAGGATTCTGTCCAAAAGTCTGTTTATGCGCTTGCTAGTGCAATCATAAAAGCAGTCGAAGAAAATGATGCCAAAAACGGGTTTGGCGTAGTAATGATTCCAGATGTAAGATCAAAACGAATGAAAAAGGAAGATGAACTGGCAAACATAGTGATGCGCCTTTTAAAGGAAAGGGAACTTTACGTTTCGATAATTCATAGCAGGGTTTCAACCGAGAGCTATGAGTATGGAACTACAGATAATGGGAGAGAAGACTGGAGGTTAGTCTTTGACAGAAGACAGCAGGGAAAGTACAGGGGATATATAAAAAATGTAGTCCTTAACAAAGTGTTAATATTAAATTCGCTTTGGCCTTTTGCGCTCAATACTCCCCTGAATGCGGACTTAACCATAGGGATAGATGTCAAGAATGACATGGCCGGGTTTGTGGTTGTCCATAAGAATGGTGCGGATATTGCATTCTATTCCAGCACATCGACACAAAAAGAACGGCTTGAAAAGAAACATGTCTGCTCAAAATTATTTGAAATTATTTCAAATGAGCAGAAACTTTTGCCATCCGCTATAAAAAATATTGTGATTCAAAGACAAGGGCGGCTTTTCTCTTGCGAAAAAGCGGGAATTGAACAAGCGATAACTAGACTTAAGGGTTCAAACGTAATTCCACAAGAAAGCATGTGCACATCTATCGAAATTAAGACCACTTCCAGGGTTCCCTTCAGGATGTTTAAGGTGGAACCCATGACAGGAGAACAAAAAGAAAACGTCGAAAACCCAATGATTGGAACGTACTTTATGCTCTCTGATAGCGAAGCATTCCTTGCGACAACGGGAACACCTTATTCTCATTTTGGGACAGCTAAGCCATTGCATGTTATAAAAATAGAGGGAACAATGCCTTTAACTAAACTGTTGGAAGACGTGTTTTACCTTGCAAATCTGACTTGGACAAAAATTGATGATTGCTCTCGATTGCCGCTCACGATTAAAATGAACGACATAAGATTGAGAGAGTTTGCTGGAGAATATGACCAAGACGCTCTAAGATTTGGCTTGGACGAGGAGGAATAGTAATGGGAGATTTGGGTAACTACGCATGGAAATTCAATGCAAATAGTCAATCCCTGAAAGATTTTGACGCAGTTCTGAGAGCTATAAGGGAAAAAAAGATTTTCGACTCCAAGGAAGATAATTCCGTAAAGAAACTCTTGAAAGTTGTCGTCCCAATTTCTGAGTCGATCAAGGGAAATCTGACCGAATCAATAGTCATAAACGAACGAAATATAGTGGATATTATGAAGTCTAAGCATAGTGGAGAATGGCCGCAGTATCGAGAAAGACTTTTGAATTTGGAATCGAAGCTGAAGATGGAAAGAGTGGTATTTTCTCAAAATGATTTGCAATTGCTAAATGACATCGCTGATGCCCTTGATGCTGAATGTGCCAATTTGTTTAAGAGGATGAACGAAAGATAATGAAAGATTACCTAAGAGCGCTGATAATTGAGCAGATAAATAGGGGACTTTGCCTGAAAGAGATGGCTCAGTATAGAGAGTATCCTGTTTTGACAGGTCTAGCGGAACGCTGCAAAATGATTATCGACTCAAATATTCAGGATCTTAGGTTTTATTTAAGAGAGCTTGAAGGACGACAAGATAACGATTTAAGGGATCTTTTCCGTGATGTTAGAATCTGTATAAGAGAAATAGAATTAATTGAGTATTTCGGTATATCAGTTCTTCATTTTGAGACGCCTGATGTTGGTTATCTTAGTAACTTGCTTTTTAAAATACACAAAGAAATTAAATTACCGTTGAACCCTCCCGCAGTCGCTTGCATTTCCACTAGATACTATTATTTTCATCCCTTCACAAACGTAATATTCGTTCCAGTTGGAGAATCAAGATTTCTTCTTCATTTGCCTGACGTTTTTCATGAAATTGGGCATCAAGTATTAACTTACAAAGATAATGAACTCGCTTTAGTAAAAGTAGCCGATAATTATGAACAGGCCATAAAAAAAATCACTATTTATTATGAGAACCTTCGCAACCAAAAACTTAGAGAGACGGGCCCAAGATCGACACCGTTAATCCTTTCGAACATTCACTACCAATGGAAAACATATTGGATCAATGAATTCTTCTGCGATTTGTTCGCTTTGTATACTCTGGGTCCAGCTTATGCTTGGGCGCATATCCATTTAACGGCAAAGAAGGCCGAGAATGTATACGAATTTTCTGAAATATTTCCAAGCAGTCATCCTTCCGACGAAGCCAGAATGAAAATGCTGATTATAGCTGTAAAAAAGATTGGTTTTGATGATACAGCGTCAATGTTGTTATCAAGATGGAACGATTTGCCAATTGTTCACAGCACTCAGCCAGTTACGGAATACCAGTATGCATACCCCGAAGACTTGATGAGTGAAATTGCAGATCTCTTCTTGCAAAGTCTAAAGGACTCAGACTTTGCAATTATTTCTCGCAAGAGGTTGAATGAGGAGAAAGAGAGCATAATAAGCTTGCTTAATGAAGCATGGACTTTGTTCAGAACGGATCCCCAGAACTTCATAAACTGGGAGGCTGTGACCGTTCAAAAACTCAAAAATGAACTGGGATCTTAAGTTTTTACTACTTGCTATTTTTTTTGTAAAAAGAAAGCAACGAGTACATCCGCTTGAACAAAAAGGCACAAGAAAGTCAATTAAGGAAGAATTGTGGGATGCTATGCTTTTAGCATCTTTTCCCATCGGTTGAAGAGTTCTAGGACTTCGTCGCCGCCGTGACCTTTGAGGAATTCTCGTGTTTCTTTGTCTGCGACCGCGTTCTTCTGGAACTCCTGTATCCACTGGGCTTTTTCCGCCAAGAATATTATGCCGTCTATCCCAGTTCTTGCCGCGCGCGTGGCTACAGTCATTATCTGTTTGGTCGGTGCAACGGTGTCCCAAGTCTCGTTTGGTCCGCGAACGTAGAAGTTTACGAACACTGGCTTCTTGAGGAAGCTTTTGTAGCCTCTTGCGATGGTTTCCCAGTACCATGGGGTCGGGTAAGCCTTGCTGAACATGGGTATAACGAAGTAGTCAGCGTATTCAGCCATAGCTTCAAAGTCGTAGCCAAACCGCATCTTACCCAGCAACGGATCAGGCAGGCAGTTCACGAAAAGAGGCTTGTTCTTGACGACATCTTTGACTTCTTTTAGGAATTCTGTTACCGTTTTTGCTCGCCACTCGATCCAGCTTAAGCCGCTTTGGCGCCATTGTTCGACGCAGCGTGGGCAAGTGCAGAAGTCGCGTTCGGCGAAGTGTTGGCTGCTGATGCTGATGCCTGGGGTTTTCTTGGCTGAGTCAGCGATGATTTTCAAGTTATATTCTCGGGCTTCTGGGTTAGTCATGCATACGACGTCCCAGCGAAGGTTGTAGTACTTGTTTGTGCGGAGTGCTGGACCATGCGCGCTTATGGAGACCCAGTCGGGGCGTTTCGCCGCCATAAAGTTGTCGCCGAAGCAGGCGATGTTCGTGTACATTTCAGGGTTAGGTTTTCCAACGATTCCTGATTCAGATTTTAAACGGTAGAAATTGTAGTCGACGCCTTCAACAGGCTCGGGTTGATAGAGAAATACGCCAAATTTCACGTTTGATACACCATCGTAACCATTGTTTTACCCAACGAATAAAAGTGCAACTTATTTAAGTATTTCCAACTTTGACCGTTCGAGCATGTGAATCCTTTTTTTGATGCTCAGTTCCATCCGAGCCTGGTTAAGATGCTTATCGTCTTTGATGTTCTTTGAGAATCCGGATCAATGAGTGTTTGATGAAAGGAGGAAGATCAACCAAATCGTAACCCGACAATTTGCAGTAGTTTGCGCCTGAGGGACCACCAAAGTGCCTCATCAGCTCGGTTGGGTCACCAAGCTCAGCAGGCAAAAGGTTTTTTCTAACGTCGTCATCCATCTTCGCTGCCTCCAGCAACAGCGCAAGAGCTGCTTGGTTGCCCTTGAGGATGTCAGCCAACCCCTCAGCCGTAACACTTAAGCCTTCAACCTTGGAGACTTCAGCCGCCAAGTTCTCCAGTGGAAGATGCCTCTCCCTTAACCTGTCAAGCACGGTGCGGGTTGCCCAGAACGGCTCCTGTTTGACGAGGGCTTCCGCGACGGCTTTCCGCGTGCAGTACGCGACTGCCTTGCCCAGTTTGGATGCGGGCCCAGCGTAGTTGATGGCTTTTCCTTTGCCTGTTGTGACGACGGAGACGCTGTCGGTGATTGACCCTGTGGCTGAGTCGCCCGTGTAGAAGCTGCGGATGTCGAAGTCTCGGAGAACCGCGGATTTTGCCTCTGTAGCGGTTATGACGGATGCCACCATGCAGCTATCTGATGGGTTTGCGTCGATGAAGACGATGACGTTTATGGTTCCTCCGCCGATTTCCTGCACGTTCATCTCTTCGCCGCTGGATTCTCCGTGTTGGCAGCCTGCCGTCGCAGCGACGCTTACCGAGAAGCCTTCGAGTCTTTTGGTGACAAGACTGTAATTCTTGATTTTGGCAGCAGTGACCATTGCAAGATAATCCTGCTTTAAGCCAAGCTTGGCTGCAGATGAGGTGATTAGTTCCAGCGGGTCAAGGTGCAAGGAGCGGTCGTTGTATCCGTCCGGCACCCCTACATTGAGGACAGCTTTAAGCTGGTTATGCCCGCCTTGATAAAATGCTGAACTAACTGTCTTTAAAGGACTATCACAAATTACGGCTAGTACGTTCTCTTTGACGACGAGCCTCACGTTGTCTGCCAGGTCAATTTGTTCCATGCCTGTGGCGCCTTTACCCTTTCTCTTAGGGTTTGCTTATAGTAATGGCTTTTGCTGGACACAGGTTTACGCAGACGCCACATCGGGTGCACTGGACGACGTCGATGACTTGGGGTTTACGGTTTTTGCCTTCTTCCAGAACGCCTTGGGGGCAAACACCTATGCAGATGAGCCCTGCGCAGGGCATACACTTAGCCGTGTCGATTAAAACTGGGGATTTCTGCTGTTTGCCCATGCGAATCAACAAGTAGTTAAGCGCCAAGAATATATTGTTTGCGCGCATCAATTAACGGAATATGCAGATCGGCTTAGTCACGTATAAGCCCGAAAAAGTCGAGGGCTACGACCTTCACGTTTACTACTCGAAATCGGCGGACGGCCAAGTTTTTCCAGCGGCAAAAGGCATGCAGAACGACGCCACGGTGTTCTGTGACGCCAAAGCCATAAGAGAAGACCCAAGCATCGTCGCCATGTCAAACACGGGTCCAGCGTTGCGAAAGAACAGGCGTTCTAACTTCTCTTTTGATTTCGTCTGCCCCACTCAGCCAGAGTACAGGGCAAAAGTTCTAGACTACATTGAAAGCCTGAGCAGGGAAAGCATCATCGGCGTTACGTTGAACCTCTACCATTTCCCCGACCAGGAATACTGCGTCTGCCCAAGATGCGTGGAGCTGTGGAAGCAGAGCGGCTTGAACTGGACGCAATGGAGAGCCCAAACAGTGACGAAGTTTCTGCGGGAAGCCAAATCGCGGGTGAAGGGAACTTTTGCGGTTGAAATTTACCCTGACCCTGTTCTAGCTAAGGAACGGTACGGCTTGGACCTTGACGCCATAGGAGACTTGGTTGACTATTTTCACGTGCCGCTTTCATCAAGGGATTACTTCACCAACTACTGGACGATCATGCTTGCACGAGACTTCGCCGCATCCTTGAAGAAGCCCGTCGTCGTTGAGTTAAGCGCCGAAATGCCAACCGACGAGAAACTAAACGCGCTGCTCAAGACGGTGGCGTACGTTTCAAGGCACAAAGTTGACGCCGTGCTGCTTCTGGTGCATGACTCGGAAAACGCGCGGCAGGTTTGCAGATTTGCTGTTCAAAACCGTGAACTGAGAGATTGGCTGGAAAAGTACGATTTTAAAGAAATGACCCGAATCATCGACGGATGGGCTAAACTCTACTGAGTTTGCTTCGGTACTCTCTTAGCCGTTGCATGTCAAGCTCGCGGGTTAGTATTGAGTCTTCTGGCGCGTCGGATACTTCGCCCAGTAACCCCCATGGCGCGATGACGGCGCTTCTTCCACCCCGCATGCTGGAGCAAACGTTTCCCACCTTAAGCAGAAACACGCCGTAGTCGCGTGCAATCCCCTCAGTCAAGGGGTGACCTTTGACGGTCGGATGCGTACCCATCGCGGCGACGGGAAGAGTGAGAATTTCCGCGCCAAGGTCAGCCACGCGTTTCACAAGCGCTGGGTCAAACGTGTCAGCGCAGACCAGCATCCCGATCTTGCCTATGTCGGTGTCGACAACAAGAGGTTGGGTGCCTTTGGCGACGCCAGCCTGGATTTCGGCGCGGATTGGGTTTATTTTCTTGTACTTGGCCAGGAGAGCACCGTTTTTCCACAGCGTGCTGGTGTTGTAATACTGTCCGCCGTCTTCTTCAAGCACCGAGCCGCCGAGAAGGTAGATGTCGCCGATCTGTTTTGATTTTTCCTGGAGAAAAAGCAGGGTTTCTTTGCAGGTTTCGCGGGATATTTTTTGGGCGTCGGTGAAGTCTGCCATGCAGTTTGGGACGGTGAAATATTCGGGGAGAGCGATTAGGGCGGGTTTTTGCTTGGCTGCTTTGTCGACTGCTGCATTGGCTGCTGCTATGTTGGATTGGAGTGTGTTGCGGATTTCCATGTGGAGCAGACTTGCCTTCAAAGTTTGGTTCTCCCGCGGTTTTGTGGGTGTGGTTATGACTGTCAGTTTTTTAACTTTTAAATGTGATGTTTTAAGCGGCAGGAGATTTTGTTTCGTGATATGCCTCGTCTGTTCAGTATTTTGGTCACTTTCAACACAGATGTTTATTATTTCATGCCTTTTGTATGCATACGGTAAACTTAAATACTTGTTGAATGAAAAACAATGTAATGCGAGGATAAAGTATGACGCTAGACCCTTCAGAATATACCAAGCTTTTGCCAAAAGTTAGAACATTAGTAAACAAGGTTGTCAAGAGAAACATGGCTGACGGCTTCTTGTTCTCAGCTGGAACCGACACCCAAATAATCGCTTATGAAGCGGTAAAGTACAAACCTGACATTCCATGCCTCACCTTAGCATTCAAACACGGAGCCCCCAAGGACACTGAGTACGTGAAGCGGATGGTTGAGCTCTTGCATCTGAAGCAGGAGACCTACCAGTTCGGCAAAGAAGACGTGATGAAGTTCTACCCCAAAGTCGTGGAAGCACTCAAAAAATTCGACCCCATGGAAATCAGAAACAGCCTACCCGTATACATCGGCTTGACGCTGCTTAAGCCAAAAGGAATAAAAACCGTGTTCACGGGCGACGCGCTCGACGAGCTCTTCGGGTACCCGTGGCAGTTCCATCTGTCCGAGGCGGAGTTCGCAGTGAAGCAGCAGGAGATGTGGGCTGAGATGGGTTTCTCCTCGTTCCCGATGGCGGAGTCTCTTGGAATGCAAATCAAGGCTCCTTACCGTGACCCAGAATTCATGGATTGGGCAATGAAGCTGCCTATCAAGCTCAAGATAAACACTCACGACGGCGTTAAGTTCAGCAAGTGGATTTTGCGCAAGGCTTACGAGGACGTGATTCCGAAAGACATCATCTGGAGACCTAAGGCGCCGCTTGAGCAGGGAACAGGAACAGAAGCGCTCAGAACGTACTTTAACGACATGATAACCGACAAGGAGTTCGCGGAGAAAAAGGCAGCCATCAAGAAGGCAGACGACGTTGAAATCCAAGACAAGGAACAACTGCTTTACTACGAGCACTTCCGAAAGAAGTTCGGCAAACCCAAAGACGTCTTCCCCAAGGTCGAAGGAGCCATCCAATGCCCTAAGTGCAAGAGCTACATCAAAACCAAAATCCAGTTCTGCAAAACCTGCGGAGCTTACCCCATCTAAAATCTTCTCTTTTATTTTTTCAGTTTCTCTAAGCTTAGCAACTGTTGGGAAGGCTAAATTCCTAACGCCATCTAAGCGCGCGCGAGCGGGAGTTAGAGTTGGCGATGCAGAAGGAATCCAGAAGCCCGTGGCACCGAATTAACAGCTTGTTGTCAATGCATCCGCCGACGTTCAAGCGGATTTTGCTTCTGCGGGAAATCGAGCAGGAGATGGGACACGGGCAGGTACAGCAGCGACAAAGTCTATGCCCAGTTTGAGAACTCCACTGGTTTTTTGGCTAAAACTGTCTCGGTCTATGCGAAGACTAATATGTCTGCGTCGGCGATTAACCTATAAAATTGCCCGTGAGAGGAACGTAGATGATTTACTGTCCTGAATGCGGCGGAGAATGCCATTACGAAATAGGCACCAAACGCTACATTTGCAAAAGCTGCGGGTTGCAAATGACACAACAGGAACTCAATGATTTACGAGATAAGAACAGACCAGCAGAAGAAACAGAAGAAGAACAGAAACAAAACCGCAGAAAAGAATACCTCAAGTGGTATCTTAGCAGCAAAAAGAAATAATTCTGTTTAGAAGAGGGCTACCCGACCTTTTCTTTAGCTTTGACTATTTTTGTTCCAACAGAGTTTAACAGCTCCATCGTTGTGCTGAAAACGCATTCCTCTTTAATGCGGCATTTCGGAGTGATGAAGCATTAAACGCCTCAAGCAAACGGTATAAAAGAAAACAACCTAATTTTAATTAAAACAAAGACGGTGAAGACCATGATGGTGGACATGGAAATAATCTGCGTAGGCAACGAGCTGCTAATCGGCAAAACAGTTAACACAAACGCTTACTGGATGGGAAAACAAGCAACGAACCTCGGAGTAAACGTCAAGCGCATAACGGTTGTCCAAGACGTCGTTGACGAAATAGCCAAAGCAATACGGGAAGCCGTCGCGCGGAAACCCCAGTTTATCGTTACTTCCGGCGGGTTAGGCCCAACCTTTGACGACAAAACTTTGGAAGGCGTAGCGAAGGCGTTTGACCGCAAATTGGAAGTCAACGAGAAAGCCCTAGCGATGGTAAAAGCTAGATACGTTGAATACGCCAAAAAAAGAAACCTACCTCAGGGTGAGATGACTCCTGCCAGAGTTAAAATGGCGACTCTGCCAGAAAAAACCGAGCCAGTCAACAACCCAATCGGCACTGCACCGGGCGTGCGCGTGGATTTGGAGGGAACGGTTTTGTTTGCGCTGCCAGGTGTGCCTACGGAGATGGAGGCGATTTTTACTGAGACCATAGCGCCCCTGCTTAAGGAAGCCGTGGGTGACAGGGTTTTCTGCGAAAAAAGCTTGTTTTTGGAGAACATTATGGAGTCGCAGTTGGCGCCTCTAATCGACAAGGTTATGAGCGCCAACAAAGGCGTCTACATCAAGTCGCATCCCATGGGCGCAGAGAATAAACCGCACATCGAAATCCACTTGACCGCGGCGGCAAAAGAGGAAGAAAAACCCGATGCAATGCTGACAAAAGCCATGCATGAACTTGCCCGCTTGGTTGAAGAAAACGGCGGAAAGCGATCTTTGAAAAGCGATTTTTAATAAAATGAAAATGGGTTTTCTGGTTTACGCTTTTTTAGCGTTTTCCAGTTCCGTTTTGAGAACGCCGGCTTTGTCGGTTTTTTCCCAAGTGAAGTCTGGTTCTTCTCGTCCGAAGTGCCCAAAGCATGCGGTTTTCTTGTAGATGGGTCTCAGCAGGTTGAGTTGGTCGATGATTGCTTTCGGTCTCATGTCAAAGTACTTCTTGATCAACTCAAGAATCTTCGAATCCGGCAACTTCCCAGTTTCGTACGTGTTCACCAGCACGGAGATTGGCTGGGCGACACCGATGGCGTATGAAATTTGGATTTCGCATTGGTCAGCTATCCCGGCAGCAACGATGTTTTTGGCGATGTACCTTGCCATGTAGCAGCCTGAACGGTCGACTTTTGAGGGGTCTTTGCCGCTGAAGCATCCGCCTCCGTGGCTTCCAACTCCGCCGTATGTGTCGACTATGATTTTTCTTCCTGTTAAGCCTGAGTCAGCAAGGGTTCCGCCGATAACGAACCTTCCTGTGCCGTTGATAACGTAATTTACGTCTTCAGCCAGCATGTTCGCGGGAATAACGTTTTTGATAACTTTTTCAATGATTTCTTTTTTGAGAGTTGCATCATCAAGTGTACCGTTATTCTGTGCAGCGATGACAACGGTTTTTACGCATTTTGGTTTGCCATTCACGTATTCAACTGTAACTTGTGACTTGCAGTCTGGACGCAAGCATGGAATAAGCTTTGTTTTTCTGCACTCCGCCAACCGCTTAACAAGTTTATGCGCCAGCATAATGGGCAGCGGCATAAGCTCCTTTGTCTCGTTGGAAGCGTAGCCGAAAACCATGCCTTGGTCACCTGCGCCTTGCTCATGACCCTTCGATTCAGTCACACCCATAGCAATGTCGGGAGACTGCGCCGTCAACGAAACCAAGATGCCGCAGGTTTCCCAGTCCAGCCCGTCTTTGGCGTTGTCAAACCCAATTTCCTTGAGCGTCCCGCGGACGATTTTGGGGATGTCCACATAGGTGCAAGTGGTGATTTGACCCGTAATCATTACGGTTCCCTGCATAACGAGAGTTTCGCAGTCAACATGCGCCTTGGGATCATTCGTGAATATTGCGTCGAGCACGCTATCGGATATTTGGTCGGCTACTTTGTCTGGGTGTCCTTCGCCAACAGATTCAGAAGTGAACAAGTATTTTCCGTTTATTCTCATAGGAATCTCTTTCCATCCAAGGTTGTTATAGGAACATAAGATACTTGCCGTTTTTCTTAAAAATCTTTCTACCAAACAGACAATTAAAAAACCAACCAGTAATATGCTGCATAGCAAAAAACAATTTTAACCCCAAGACAGCACAGCAAAGAGAGGGATAAGATGAAAAAAGTAGTGTTCAGCGCAAATGCTCCAAAACCCGTGGGTCCGTACGCGCAAGCGGTGAAGGCAGGCAAGTTTCTCTTTGTTTCGGGACAGTTGCCGATTGATCCGGTTGAAGGCAAAATAGTTGTCGCTGACATGGCAGCACAGACGAGGCAGGTTATGGAGAACGTAAAAGCCGTCTTGGAAGCCGCAGACTACACGATGAATGATGTTGTCTCAACCGTCGCGTACCTCTCCTCCATGACCCTGTTTGACCAATTTAACACGGAATACGCAAAGCACTTTGACGGCGAATTCCCCGCGCGCGCCACAGTGGCTTGCGAGTTGAAAGCAGGCGCCCTTCTCGAGGTCTCCGCTGTCGCTTACAAAGACTAAGATGCCAAAGTCTTTGACAAATTATAAAAACCTAGTCAACGCTATGTTACAGCAGTGCAGAGTATGGCTACGTCGTTAAAGAAATTTATACAGGAAATCGCGGGGAAAAAAGCTCCAGGACCGTCTACAAGCTTTACGGTCTTCCATGTTTTCTACGCGCTGGAGTTGTTGTCGCAGGAGCCTCTTGGCAGGAACAAACTTGCCAAGAAACTTAACGTTGGTGATGGGGCGGTGCGCACGATAATAAGCAGGCTCAGAAGCGCTGAATTGATTGAAACCAGCAAAGAAGGCTGCAACTTAACAGAAAAAGGGTTAGAAACTTGGCGCCAGTTTGAATTGGTTTTCCCAAAACGAGTTGAAATCCCCAAGTCAGAATTAAGCACGTCGGAGTTTAACTTTGCCTTTTTAGTTAAGAACAGCGGAGACAAGGTGAAGTCAGGAATTGACCAGAGGGACGCAGCCATCATCGCCGGGGCAAAAAAAGCCTTGGTCATCGTTTTCAAGGATGGGCACTTACGAATTGAATCCGTCAGCGACCGCATCGAGAAAGATTACCCGAACGCGGCAACCCTGATTCTTAAGGAACTGACGCCTGAAGACAACGACGTCATCATCATCGCCGGCGCCGACACAGCTTTGAGAGCCAAGCGGGGAGCTTTCGCAGCAAGCTGGTCGCTGCTTTCCGCTTAAGTTGTGTATTTTTCGCCTTGATTTAAGATTCGTTCAAGCGTCGTGTTAATGTTAGTCATGCCTTCGTTTGTTTTAGATGAAAGCGGCATCAACAAAAATTGTAAGCCAAGCTTGTTGATGGCTTGCATCATGTTGCGGCTGAAAAGGCGTTTTGTACCTTCAAGTTTCTCTTCAATCGCATCCTCCAATAATCTAGTGTTAGCTGACCAAGAGGCAATGGCCTGCACGTCCTTTTTCGGCAGCAAATCGATTTTGGATAGAACATGAAGCTGCGGCTGGAAGAAGCGGTTATAAACTGCGGCTGAAAGGAACATGTTTGAAACATAATTCATTGGATTAGCTGAGAAGACGGCGTCAAAGAGGTAAATCAAAGCCTTAGGCTCCTTAGTCAACTCGTCAACGATGTAGGGTCCGCTTGCCCTGAAAGCGAACAACTCCATCTGCCCAGGAGTATCCACCAAAACGATGTCAGCGTGCGCCTCCTCGATGTCACGGGTCAAGTTTTCGATTTCGTCAGCAATCAAATCCGCAGCCATAATCAACGCGCCGTTAGGTCCCAACCCGTATTTTTCCATCAAGTCGCCGACGTCAACATAGTTGCGCACGTCAACATCAGGCGAGTAAGGAAGCTTCAACGCGCCAGGATCCAAGTTAACGACGGCGACGTCTTGTTTTGACATTTTCAGCCATTCGCTGAAGGCTGCTGTGAACAGGGATTTGCCTGAACCAGCTGTTCCAATAATAAACGCAAGGGGCACTTTAGTCTCTCCGCTATACGGTAATTTCACTCTAAAAGTAATAACCTTTCCGTTGCCAGTGCGACATACGCGTTCTCGCTTTTGACTCGGTTTAGTTCTTTGTTCTTTATGCTTGGGCGGACTTTGGCTGAAGTCAACGTTTCAGTGCCGCTAGAGGGCTTTCGGTAAGTTAGGGGAGCGCAAAGCTGTTATTTCGATCATGAGAAACTCCCGGGTTTTGAGTGTAAACATGTTTATAACTTCCTTGCTCTTCATTGGGTTTTATGCGGGAAGTCGAAGTCAAAATTCTCGAGATTGACAGAAGAAAGGTGGAGCAGACTCTCATCGGTCTGGGTGCAAAAAAGGTTTTCGACGGCGACATCCAAACCTTCTTCTTTGACTTCAAAGACGGCAGAATAATCAAGGCGAAAGACGTCTTGCGCTTAAGAATGGAGCAAGACAAGCCTGAATTGACTTACAAGAAAGTTCACGTCACCCAGACAGCCAAAACGGCGGAAGAGTACACTGTTGAAGTCTCAAGTCTGGAAACGGTGAAGCGGATCTTGGAAAACCTCGGTTTATCGGTAACGGAAAGCATGCAAAAACACCGGGTCAGCTATACGCTTACCGACGTGCGTTTTGACATCGACCGCTACTTCGGCATCTACGCCTACATCCCTGAGTTCATGGAGATAGAGGCTGAAAATGCAGGTTTAATCCACAGGTACGCGCAGCTATTAGGGTACAAAGTTGAAGACTGTTTGCCATGGTCAACTACTGAATTAATCCAGCACTATTCAAGAGGTAAAGGCAAGACTCGTTAAGCCGCGGGTTTTTGAGGAGCAGCGCTCTTGGCGGTTTTGTTTGCGCGTCGTGTTTTGGGAACCTTTGCCGGGGCTGGCTTGCTATTCTGCTGAGGCTTCTTTGCGGCGTTCCAAGCGGGGTATTCGCCGTGTTCTTTTTTGAAGCTGTCCAGCAACTCTTGCTGTGCCAACTTCGGATCCTCACTCAGCATCCAGCTGACTGAGACTTTTTCGATGAAGCCGTCGTCGAGCAGCTTTGAATTAATTTTCCGGGTTGTTTTTCCGCCGTACCCAGCTAAGTAGCCGCCGAAGATTCTTTTTGTCGGTTTCTTTGATTTGCCAATGTACAGTATGTCTGAGGTGGGTTTTCCAGTGAGTGTGCTGTCTGCTAGAACGAAGACGCTGCCTTTATCGAAGGGAAGACTGGAAAAGGGGAGTCCTTTCAAAGGAACAAATTCTGCAAAACCTTTTTCTTTAAGAGTTAAAGAATTCATGCGTTTTAGTAATTCGATGCGGAATTTAACCTTTGCTATATAGATAACAGCTATATAGTCTATATAGTACTATATAGACTATTTTCGGAGCCCTTAATCACAACGTCTTTCCTTATGAAGGGTCAAGGAGACAGTTAACATGAACAAACAGATTCCACTCTTCAAGTATGAAACTTTCACAGTTCGCAGAGCAAAATGCGTAGAAGCTAACGATCTACCAAGAAAGCAAGACCGCTGAAAACCAACGGTTCAAGCTTCAATTTAAGAGTGTTTTTAGATTAGTTGATAAACCACGATTCCTAATAGTTAAAGAGTATGCTTGATCAATCAGCGACCCCTGAGAACATGCTAGGCGAAGGACTTGGCTGACCCGAACGTTGATTCTGACGCAAAAACTGCCTCAAGCCAGAAAAAACCACTAGACAATCCAAACTACTTCATCAACAGAGAACTCAGCTGGATAAGGTTTAATGTTCGTGTTCTTGAGGAAGCCCAAGACCTGAGGCATCCCCTTCTGGAAAGAGTCAAATTTATCGCTATCTGCGGGAGCAACCTTGACGAGTTCTTCATGACGCGAATCCCGAGGCTTATGAAGAAAATCAAGGTGGGGTCTGAAGAGAAATCGATGGATGGAATGTCAGCCCGCGAACAGATTGAAGCTACAAGAAAAGAAATATTACCGCTGATCAAGAAGCATGCGGCTTGCTGGCGAGACGAGCTTCTTCCAGCTTTAGCAAAAGAAAAAATTTTCATTTGGAAATTCAACGATTTAGGCTTAAAAGACAAGGAAAACTTGCGGGAGTTCCTCAAGCAGTCTATTCTTCCTTTTGTCCAGATTACAAAGGGCTTCGACAACGCATCAATCGAGAACCTTCACATAACGCTGTACGTGACAGGTTTCTCAAAACAAGATGCCCACTGCTTAGTTGATGCCCCGACCGAAGAGTTCGGAAGGCTGATAAGAATTCCGAAGAGCGTTTACAGCCAGCAAGTAGAGTACAACTTCGTTTTTGTTGAAGACTTGATGGTGAACAATCTGGATCTGATCTTCCCGAACGAAAAAAACCTCACCGCTTACCAGTTTAGGCTTACACGGAATGGCGAAATAGCCATTTTAATGAAAGAATCCTCAGACTTGCTCTATTCAGTAAAAAAGAGTTTGTCAACTAGGAAAACTGGGTTCCCGAGCAGGCTAGAATTTGAAAGAAAAGTGCCTGCAGTAATCAAAGAGTCGATAGCCACGGAGTTAGGCTTGCAGGATTATCTCACTTACGAGTTTGATGGTCCGCTTGGACTTGTGGATCTTTGGCAGTTGCTGAAGATAAATCGTCCCGACATTAAAGATAAGACTTTCCAACCATGCATCTCGCCCCTTCTTGCTTCGGAAAAAAGCATCCTCGCAAGCGTATCCAAACAAGACTTCGTCCTGTATCACCCGTATGACAGTTTTGACGTACTCATTAATCTGCTAAAAGAAGCCGCGCGGGACAAAGATGTCTTGGAAATCTGCATAACCATGTACCGCATGGATCATAACTCGCCAGTCGTTGACGCGCTCGTTGAGGCTGCGGAACAAGGCAAGAAAGTTACGGCGATCGTGGAGTTGAAAGCCAAGTTTGACGAGGAAAACAACATCCGCCTTGTTTCGAAGCTAAGAGAAGGCGGAATAAATGCCGTCTACAATTTTCCCAATTTTAAGGTTCACGCAAAACTGTGCCTGATAGTTAAAAAAGAAAACGGTGGGTACATAAGGTACTCGCACATCGGGTCAGGTAACTACAATTCGGTGACGGCGAAAATCTACGCCGACATCGGCTATTTAACGGCGAACGCTGAAGTGGGAATGGAGCTTGACGAGCTTTTCAGCATCATCATAAACGGGCTTCAGGAAAAAGAGTTCAAAAACCTGCTTGTAGCGCCGAAAACGCTTAAGAAAGAAATTCTGCGGCGAATAGATAAGGAAATTAGTTTCCACCAGAAAACTGGGAAAGGGTACCTGGCTTTTAAATTGAACAATCTGGAAGAAACCGAAATTATTCAAGCCCTGTACAGGGCGTCAATGGCTGGAATAAAAGTTGACCTCAACGTGCGGGGCTTATGCTGCTTAAGACCTGGAATTCCAGGAATCAGCGACAACATTTCGGTAATATCCATCGTCGGACGGTTCCTTGAGCACGCAAGAATCTATTACTTCCGTGGCGAGACGGAAGACGAAGTTCTTATCGGCAGCTCCGACATGATGTTTAGAAACCTCAACGAGAGAATCGAAGTTCTCTTGTCCGTGCCTGACCCCTTCATGCGCAGCGCCCTCCTTGAAAACATGCTTAAAATTCATCTTCACGACAACGTGAAAGCGAGAAGACTGATGCCGAATGGAACTTACGAGAGGGTGAAACCTCAGGGAGAAGAGGAGGTCATTGACAGTCAAGCGTGGCTTATCAAGAACAGGGGCATCTGGAATGAACGACCCAAGTAATAATCAAAAATGCCGAACTGACACAAGCTACTGCAAATTCGGCTGTGAAACGATTATTGATTTACTTGGCGGGTTCGAAGAGAACATTGACGGCGTAATACAGAACGAGGACATAGAATGCATCCACAAAACCCGCGTCACATCACGCAAGCTCAGAGCAGCCCTGCCGTTGTTCCAACCGTGCCTTCCCCGCAAGAAATACAAAAGATGGAACAATGAAATAAAAAAAGTCACTCGGCTGCTTGGAGAGGCAAGGGATCTTGATGTCCAAATTGCCTTTGTCAAAAAATACTTGAAAAACGTTAATCCAGCAGAAAAAAAATGGGTCAACATTCTGCTTCGTAACCGTCTTGACAAGAGAGAAAGCATTCAACCTTTGGTCACCGTCGGAATTGACAAGTTGAAGGCATCAGGCGTTTTGGAAGATATGGGCATGTTTTGTAAAGACACGGTTGCGGAGCAAGCAAATGTAAGTTTTGATCAAAACCGAGTGCTCGAAAAAGCTCGGTGGCACATATCCTTCAGACTTGATGATTTCCAATCGCTTGAAAAGTACGTCCACGAGGAAAACGCAAACCAAAAGCACCATGAAATGAGGATAAACGCTAAGAAGCTGCGTTACACCATGGAGTTTTTCGCCCCGTTGTACAAGAACAAGCTTAAGAACGAAATCGAAACAGCAAAAGCTTATCAGGACATACTTGGCGAAAAGCACGACCTTGAGGTTTGGATAGAATATCTTCCAAAGTTTGTGAAGGAAACCAAAGCGAAAAACGCCAGAAAATTGGACCAGGCAAAGTTTGAACAAGCCATAAAGAACTTTTTAGCCTTCATAAAGGATCAAAGAACGGATCATTATAGAAGATTTGTGCAACTCTGGGAAGATAATAAAAAGGAAAACTTTTTTGAAAACCTCAGAGAAACAGTTAAGGCTGGATTAACATTGACTGAGGAAAAAACAAACCAAATCCTTGCAAACCCCGACGTTAAAGTCGCAGTTTTATCCGACGTCCACGCTAATCTTCAAGCCTTAGAGGCAGTTATCCAAGACGCTCAAGAAAGAGGCGCAGACGTTTTTCTCAACGCAGGAGACTCAGTGGGGTACGGGGCAAACCCAAACGAGGTTGTTGAGCTATTATGTGAAAAAAACGTTCTAAGCGTCTTGGGGAACTACGATGCCGAAGTCGTCGAGGGTAAAGCCGACGCTAAAGGCGAAAAAAAGGTTGCCTACAAGTTTACCAAGAAAGAGTTAGCAAAGTCGTGCCAGCAGTACCTCCATTCTTTGCCTCGGGAGCTCAGGCTTGAAGCCGCAGGCGTAAAACTGCTGGTGACTCATGGAAGCCCCGAGAACATTGAAGAGCACATTTACAAGGACACGCCAGTTGAGCGGCTGAAAATTCTTGCCGAAACCTCTAAGGCTGACGTCATAATCGTGGGACACTCGCATGAACAGCTACTGCGGCAGATAAACGGCATCTCCTTCATCAACCCAGGAAGCGTGGGGAGACCTGGCGACGGAAACCCGCAGGCAGCCTACGTGATGCTGAAGTTTAATCCTTTCAAAGTTGAGTGGATTCGGTTAGATTATGACGTCGAAGCCGCCGCGGACGCATTAAGAAAAAAATCGTTACCTGAAAGTTTTTCCCAGATGCTGCTTCGAGGCGTTTCTCTTGAAGCAATAATCGAAGAGGACGCCGCAAGAGAAAAGACGGAAACTGAAAACTGCGAAGAACTAGTTGCAGACGCTCGAGAGTTTGCCAAGAGGTACTGGCGGGACACGGATCATTACGAGCAGGTAATCAAGCTGTCTTTAGAGTTCTTTGACAAATTGGGCAGCGTTCACAATCTGGGCAGGAAGGAAAGATGCTGGCTTGAATGCGCCGCGATCATGCATGACGTAGGCTTGTCAAAGGGGCGTGGCGGGCACCATAAGGAATCAGCAAGGCTCATCCTTAACGATTTGAAATTGCCTTTCACGTCAAGGGAAAGGCGCATAGTAGCAAGCATCGCTCGTTATCACCGGAAAGGCTTGCCCAAACAAAAACACTTTAACCTCAAAAGTTTAGACCGTCAAACCGTAAAAGTAATAAAGATTCTATCCAGCCTGTTACGAGTGGCAGACAGCTTAGATTACACTCACGAGTCAAACGTAAAAGCATTGAAATTCAGATTAGGCACCAAAAAAATCACTGCCGAATGCCTATGTGAAACTAAATCAACAGAGGAAGAGCGCGCTTTTAATAAGAAGAAAGACTTGTTTGAAGCGGTCTTTGCAAAGAAATTGGTGCTGGTATGGAAGCAACAGTGAAATCTTCTGAGAAAGTAGTGGGGTTCATAGACGTCGGCACCAACGCCGTGCGCCTTTTAGTCGTAAGAATAAACCCTAACTTCTCCTACACCACCATTAGCCAAGAAAAGGAAGTTGTCCGTTTAGGAGAAGAAGAGTTCAAAGACAACTTGCTGAAGCCAGAAGCCATGGAAAGAGCCATCTTTGTGTGCGGAAAATTTGTCGAGTTGGCTAAAACTTACGGTGCCAGCGAAATAATAGCGGTTGGCACGTCGGCAATTCGGGAAGCTCAAAACCAGAGTGAGTTCCTCCAAAAACTTCAGAATGAAACGGGGCTTAATGTAAGAGTGATTTCTGGTGAGGAAGAAGCCCGTTTGATTTGCCTCGGCGTATCAAGCGGGATAGACATCGGCGAAGAAAAAGCCGTTTTCATAGATTTAGGCGGAGGCAGCACCGAAATCTGCATCGGAAACCAGTATGAATGCTTCTACGTGAACAGTCTCAGGTTAGGCGCTATCAGGCTTACGGCGCAGTTCATCGGGGAAGGCTGGACTGGACCCGTGGCGGCTAACACTTACAAGCAGATAAAGCAGTACGCTTGCAGCAAGTCTCGAGTGGTTAAAGCAAAAGTCCAAGAGTACGGTGTGCGGCTGGCATGGGGATCATCAGGCACCGTTATCAACTTGGCGGAGATCGCAGGCAAACTCTTCAAGAAGAACGGCAACGGAGAAAGCCCGACGTTATCGAGGAAGAACCTGAAGAAACTGGCGCCCATTCTTTGCTCCGTGTCGCTTGAAGAAAGAAGAAACTTTCCCGCCGTCAATCCTGACCGAGCCGACATCATAATTGCTGGGGCAGCCATAATGGAGGCAATTATGGAGGAGCTTGGCTTGGAAGAAATCAACATTAGCCACCGAGAACTGCGGGATGGAATGCTGGTTGATTACCTGTCGAACTTTGAAGGCTTCCGAAACCTCCAGAAGACACCGATGAGGAACAGGAGCGTTCTGCATTTGGGTAGGTCCTGCAACTTTGACGAGAAACATTCAGAGGCAGTGGCTTCTTTGGCAACGCAACTTTTTGACAGCGCGAAGCAAATTGGGTTACACAACCTGGGAGAAGACGAAAAAGAACTCTTAAAATACGCAGCCATCCTGCATGACGTCGGCGACTTTCTCTCATTTAACAACCATCAGCTTCATTCCCAATACATCATCTGCAACGCTGAACTTCTCGGTTTTGACCGCAAAGAAATCCAAATAATGGGCAACATCGCGCGTTTTCACAGGAAAAAGTTGCCTTCAAAAAAAGCCATGAAAGCTTCAGGATTAGATGAAAAAACCAAGGAGTGCGTCGGCATTCTTTCAACGTTTCTCAGGTTTGCAGAGAAGCTGGACAGAAGCCACACTGGGCTGGTTAAAAAAGCCGAATTCGTCAAGGTCAACAAGGATCAAGTGTTGCTGTCGTTCTACTCAGAGTCAGACTGCAGCTTCGAGGCATGGAGCGTCATACAGAACAGGCAAGCGTTCTATGAAGCCTTCAAAAAGCAACTAGACGTCCACTGCACAGTTGTGCCTAGCCCGTAAACATATAGGAAGTGGGTTTATTCTTTTTCCAGTTCAGCCTTCGCCTTTTCCAAAGCTGCAACTTGGTCTTTGCTTAAAACTGGATATTTCAAGTTGAGCTTCTTGATCTGAGACACGATGATTTCGGAGATTGAGGCGTGGGCAACCCATTTCTTGTCTGCGGGAATGATGTACCATGGCGCCCAGTCGGTGCTCGTCATGCTAAGCATCTCCTCGTACGTTGCAGCATAATCGTCCCATTTAGAACGTTCGGAGAGGTCGTTGAGCGAAAATTTCCAGTACTTGTCAGGGTTCTCCAGACGCTTAAGCAGCCGCTGCTTCTGCCGCTTCTTTGAAAGGTTAAGAAAGAACTTCAAAACAACCGTGCCGTTCCTTGTCAGGTGGCGTTCAAACATGTTTATGTCCTCGTACCGTTGATTCCATAATTGTTTTCCTTCCTGCCCCTGCGGCAGCTTCTCCCTTTGCAGGACCTCTGGGCGAACCTTGACTATAAGCACGTCTTCGTAGTACGAGCGGTTGAAAATGCCTATTATTCCCCTTTCTGGAAGAGCCTTCACGTTTCGCCAGAGAAAATCATGCATCAACTCGTCTTCGCATGGCGCTTTAAAGCCTGTAACTTGGCAGCCTTGAGGATTCACCCCCGACATCACATGCCGTATCGTGCCGTCTTTCCCAGCCGCATCCATACCTTGCAGAACAATAAGCATTGAATAAGTGCCGTTTGCCCAAAAAAGCTCCTGCATCTCAACCAGCTTCTGCCGGTTGCCTTCAAGAATAGCCATTGCCTGCTGCTTCACTGCTTTCTTGCCCTCTTTCTCTTCCTCCTTTTTAGCCCACTTGGGCAGCCACCCTGAATCGTAATCTTTCAAGCTGACTTTTTTGCCCGATGGCACTTTGAAGTCTTCTGCATCCATTGACACGTCAAAACAGCCTCAATGAAAAATAGATTAATCTTCCTAATACACCTGCTGTAAACCCTGCAAACACTTAAGCAAAAAAGCTAGCGGTGGTCTACCGCCTTCTCCGTGAGCGTCTGCTGGACAATCACGCCCGGCTGCTTTTTTCCACACTCAGGACAGAACTTGGCTCTTGCGGGAATGCGGTTGCTGCATCGGGGGCAGATTTTAAGCAGAACTGGTTGATGCAGGGGTTCGCCGCAGATGTTGCAGTAGTTCGAGTTCGCTGTGACCTGTGACCCGCAGTTCGGGCACCTCACGTACTGCGGCTGAGCGTAAGATGGGACGGGAACCATAAGGTAAGCGGAAAGTATGATTTAACACCTATAATCATGCAACGAAACGTCGCTCTTTTATCTTTCTCTGAACCATGTAGGCAGACAAGCTGGTTGGCTGAGCCCGTGAACGCTGATTTGTGTGCGTGCAACAGTAGCCTATAGGGGTCAATTGTAGATACGGAAAGATGATACAATTCGTCAATACACCCCAAAAATGGGAGAATCCGAGACGGATCTTTCCATTTTTCCGAGTGTTGCTGAGAGATGTTTTCAGGTGCGGTCACCGGGATTTGAACCCGGGTATATTAGTTTGGAAAGTCGGTGTTGAGCGGAAGCAGTCCAGTCAAGGTTTCTTGACTAAAAATAGTAAAAAAACCTTTACGAGAAGCCTTTTATTAAGAAGCAACCACCCTGACCGCTATGGAAGTCTCGAGAAAAATCTCTGGCTTGCTGTTTACCGCTATTTTTTTACTTTCAACAGTTTCAGCATTGCCCGCCCCAGCGACAGGCACAAACATAGCCTCTATGGGAGACGATTGGCCAATGGTTCAACATGACCCCGAGCATACAGGAGCAACGAACAGTTCGGTGCCAATTGCAAAGCCTCATGTTTTGTGGAGTGTGCCTTACGGAAGTTACGTTGCCTCGCCAGTTGTAGCTAACGGCATCGTGTATATTGACTCAAACGCCTACAACGCAGACACTGGAAAACTACTTTGGGCTAACACCAGCGTTGAATTTACGCCACTCATAGAAAACGATATTATCTACGCTGTAACACCAGGAACCTTCGGCATACACGCCTACAACGCTTCTACTGGAGCCACACTAACTGGTTCTTCCTCCATTTTTAACGCCACAATCCTTGCGGTTGGCGACGGATACTTCTACGGGATGAACGAAGGCTGTCTAGTAGACTACAACATTGCTTCGGGCAATCTAATTTGGAAAAGCGCAAACTACAGCTACGTGTACGACTCACCTGCAGTAGCAGACGGCTGCCTTTACTTCGGGACAGAAGACAACTTCGTTGCCCTAAACGCCTCCACCGGCACTCAAACATGGGAGTTTCCGTCTCCCACGCCAGTTAGCTTTTCCCCCGCCGTCTCTTCTGGCTTCGTCTACGTAAAAGTCAACGCTGTTCTCTACTGTTTCAACGATTCCACGGGTAAACCCGTATGGAATTACGCTGTTGATGCACCATATCTAGGCAGTTCATCTTACCCCGCAGTTGCCAACGGAATTGTGTACATAGGCGCTTACGACGGAAATGTATATGCAATTAATGCTTACAGCGGCGAAAAAGTCTGGAGCAGCAAAATAGCTGAGGCTGGCGGTGGTATTGATAAAGGGGTGCAGGCTTCTCCAATTGTTGTTGGCGGTATGGTTTTAGTTTGTTCTACCGATGGGAACCTGTACGCGCTTAATTGCTCGGACGGCAATACGTTGTGGACTTTCCGTCTTCAATCAAGCAATCCTCGTTTTGGTGATTACTTGGCTTCTTCCCCCGCGGTCGCGGACGGAAAAATATACATCGGTTCAGTTGACTATCAAATAATCGTTTTGGGCAACTCAAATCAATCAAACGTTGCCTTAAGTCGCCAATGGGTTCAGCTAACGGTGGTGGTGTTGGTTGTCGTCGGAGTCATTATCCTAATAGCGGTAGTTGCAAAACAGGTTAGGAACAAAAAGCAAAGAATCAAAGCCCAAAAGAATGCCGCGTCTGAAAACTCAAAAGTGTCGGTAAGAACTGGTACAGACGGCACAAATCAAACCAGACGGTTTACCGTTCTTTAGTGTGTAGCATGATGGTGCGGTCACCGGGATTTGAACCCGGGTTGTCAGGTTGGGAACCTGATGTCCTAACCAAGCTAGACTACGACCGCGCGGGATGCAGTAATTGAAATTGATGGCTAAAATATAAAGAATGACTCTCTGCTACGCGCCGCAGGGACACCGCAGCCGCCCATCCCAAAAGCAGCAGCCGTGAAAACCTCGAATCCTTCCATTACGGCTCCAAAACCCACCGAACCCGAAACCCGATTCGCCCATAACCGACAATGCCGCTAACAAGGAGTCAACATGGAAAGTCGCATTCTGCCCATGCGGAAGTCGCAATGAAAAAGCTGAAGCCAAGCCTAAACCAACAAATCAACCCAAAACAAACCCTGACTTGTGCGACCTGTCGCAAGGAACAGATGCCGCGAATCAGGTATCAATGGGTTTATACCTGTTTTTTCGGCTAGTTCTTTGTCTTCTGCGTGAGAACAAGAAATCTTTTCAGCTTAATTTCGGCTCTAAACCAAAAAGCCAACCAGAATTGAGTCCTTCCCAAAACCATCGACCGAGGGGAGGGGGTCTAGTATTTACATCAAAATTCCAAAGTAAAAATGGGTCGCGCTAAGGCGGAAAACCACGGCTTTTCTCAGGACAAAAGCCTCAACTTAAAAAACACAACCCCGAAACAAAGAAAGCGGGGCAACACATTAGTTCTTGTTTGCGTATTCCATTTTTTGGAATAACAGTTTTTTAAGTGAAGGCTGACAAAAAACATCATGACAAGCGGATCGTTTTTGGAGAAGCCAGTTAAGCCTCAAGAACTTGAATTAATCCAGCAAAAAACCAAAAAAAAGTAGCCTCAGCGAAAAAGCAAGCACAATCGTTATCTTTAACGTGTCAGAAAGAATACGCGAGGAGAAGCAGCTTGCCTAAAAACTACACATACACGGACGCAGGAGTAAACCGGGAGCAACGCGTCGAATCCAAAAAGGCGCTTAAAAAACTTACGGAGACCTACAAACACAGCCACTTCGGAAACGTCATGAGGCTCCCATACGGCAACATCTTCCCAGTGGGAGAAAACACCTTCCTGGACCTTGTCATCGAAGGCGTTGGCACCAAAGTGCTGCTCGCGCAGCTAGCCGACAAGTACGACACAATAGGCGTGGACGCCGTGGCGATGGCGGTCAACGACGTGATACGTTCAGGAGCCAGACCACTCTCCATAGCCGACAACATCCACGTGCAAGCCAGCAAACCTAAGCTTGTCAGAGAACTCCTGAAGGGGATAATTCAAGGCGCCGCCGACGCCGAGTGCCCAGTCACGGGAGGCGAAACGGGCGACGTGGCGGAGATAATAAAGGGCTTGGCTCAAAGGGTCGGTTTTGACATGGTGGTTACGTCGGTCGGCACCGTTGAAAGGCAGGAGATCATCACGGGCGAAAACATCAAGCCCGAAGACCCAATAATAGGCTTGGCAAGCAGCGGGGTACACAGCAACGGCTTGACGATGGTGCGAAAGATTCTCTTTAAGCTGTGGGGCGGAAAATACGAACCCAACGACATCCCCGACGGCTTCGACACGGAGATCGTTCTTGAGGCGCTGAAGCCCACAAAAATCTACGTTAAACCGCTTCTCAAAGTAGCCAAGCAGGTTAAGGTTAAAGCCGCGGTTCACATAACGGGCGACGCTTACATGAAATTTGGCAACCTTGCCAATTTTTCGCCTGGAATAGGATTTAAATTCACAAACTTCAAACCTCAACCCATATTTGGGTTAATCCAAAAAACCGCTCTGGAACTGGGCTACAGCATTTCTGATGAGGAGATGTTCAAAACTTTCAACATGGGATGGGGCTTCGGCATAATTGTCGGCAGAGCGGAGGTTGATAAAGCCATGAGCACGCTGGAACGGCAAGGTGCACAGCCTGAATTGATAGGCAAAGTGACGGACAAGCAAACGGTGGTAATAGAGTACCAAAATAAAAGGCTGGTTTTAACGTAAAGTTTTGCTTTTTTTATGTCGAAAGCGTTTAAATCCTGTAGGATAATTTAAAGGATTTATGAAATACCAAGCCAAAATCGAAGTCAGCCTAAAGCCAGGGCACAGCAACCCTGAAGGGGAAACAACAGCCCGTTTACTGAAGGAACTCGGCTACAAGGTGGAAGCCGTAGACGTGAGCAAAGTCTACACTGTGACGCTTGACGCAGCAACACCTAAAGAGGCAAAGGCAAAGGCGGAAGAAATGTGCAAGCGCCTTCTGGCAAACCCGACCAAAGACAATTACACGGTGACCCTTGAGGCGCAGCAATGAACGCTAAGAACGCCAACCTCTACGTCCCACGCAAAGCGGGCTATCTGCTGTACGAGGTAGCCTTAGCCGAAGCCAGCGAGCAGCAACTCGCCGAAGCCAGCGACGAGCTAGCCTTAGGCTTAAGCCTTGAAGAGTTGAAGAGCATCCGAGCGTACTTCAAACGTGAAGGCAGAAACCCGACCGACGTTGAACTGCAAACCATCAGCCAAACCTGGTCAGAACACTGCTGCCACAAGACTTTCAAAGGAAAAATCTTCTTCGACGGCAAAGAAATCGACAGCCTCTTCAAAACCTACGTCGCAAAAGCCACCAAACAAATCAACCCGCCATGGTGCTTCAGCGTATTCGAAGACAACGCAGGCATCGTCCGATTCGACAGGGGCTACGGCATAGCAGCAAAAGTTGAAACGCACAACCACCCGTCCGCTGTGGAACCATTCGGCGGAGCAGCCACAGGCGTCGGCGGCGTAATCAGAGACATCCTCGGCGTGTGGGCTGACCCGATCGCCTGCACGGACGTTTTAGGCTTCGGACCGCTGGATTACGATTACAACAAGCTTCCCGCGGGCGTGAAACACCCAAAATACGTTTACATGGGCGTCACGGCGGGCATCAGCGCCTACGGAAACAACATGGGCATCCCAACCGTGAACGGGGCAATTTACTTTGATGAAAGCTACACGGGCAACGTCACCGTTTACTGCGGATGCATAGGAATCTTGCCACTTGACAAGTTCACAAAAAACGCCAAGCCAGGGCACATCGTTGTTCTGGCAGGTGGAAAAACTGGACGCGATGGCATACACGGCGTTACCTTCGCCTCTGCGGAATTAACCGAGAAGTCGGAGGAGATTTCCCGTCCAGCCGTGCAAATCGCCGATCCAATCGAAGAGGAGAAAGTCAAACGGGCAATAATTGAAATCCGCGACCTGCAGCTTGCGTCGGCGACGACTGACCTTGGCGGCGGGGGTTTATCCTCTGCTGTTGGAGAAACAGCTGAAAGATTCGGGTGTGGAGTAACGATTGAACTTGACAGGGTGCCGCTCAAGTATCAAGGTGTAGCGCCGTGGGAGATTTACATTTCTGAATCACAGGAAAGAATGCTCATAACCGTGCCGCCTGAGAACTTGGAGCGAGTGATGGCGATTTTCGCAAAAGAAGACGTAGAAGCCACAGCGATAGGCAAACTCACCCCTTTGCGTCGGCTTGAGCTTGATTTCAACGGGGAAAAAGTTGCTGACATGGACATGGATTTCCTGTTTAATCCGTGCAAAAGCACGAAGACAGCGACACTTGAAAGACAAAACTTCGTTGAACCCGAGTTTCCAGAGCCAAAAAACCTGACTGAAACCCTGCTTCAGCTGCTTGGGGCGCCAAACATCGCCAGCAAAGAAAGCGTCATACGAACATACGATCATGAGGTAAAGGGAAACACGACGCTTAAACCCCTGCAAGGCGAGTATGCCGGTCCAAACGATGCCGCCGTGCTCAAACCTCTTGACGACTCTTGGAAAGGCTTAGCAATTTCATGCGGAATGAACCCGAACTACGGCAAGATCGACGCGTACTGGATGGCGGCTTCAGCCATTGACGAAGCGGTACGCAACAACATCTCCGTGGGCGGAAGAAGAATAGCGCTGCTGGACAACTTCACATGGGGCAACCCTGAGAAGCCAGAGCGTCTAGGCACTTTGGTGAGAGCCTGCCAAGCATGCTACGACTTTGCCGTGGCGTTCAAGACGCCGTTTATCTCGGGAAAAGACAGCCTCTACAACGAGTCTCCGATGGGACCAGTCACGCCGACACTGCTGATAACCGCTGTGGGCATAATTCCAAACATCCAATTTGTCACTTCGATGGATTTGAAAGCGCCAGGCAACCTGCTCTACGTCGCTGGCGAAACCTTCAGCGAGCTTGGCGGTTCAGAATACTACAGGCTTAAAGGCTACTTGGGCGCAAGCGTTCCAAAAGTTAAAGGCGCCAAAGCCAAACGCACGTTCAGAACAGTAACTAAAGCCATAGACTCGGGCTTAATCAGGTCATGCCACGACCTCTCGGAAGGAGGGTTGGCGGTGGCGGCGGCGGAGATGGCGTTTGCTGGCGGCTACGGTTTGCAGCTGGATTTATGCAAAGTGCCCGCTAAAGGAGTGGAGCGCGATGATTTTGTGTTGTTTTCCGAGTCGAACAGCCGTTTCCTGCTGGAAGTGCCAGAGCAGGATAAGCGGGACTTTGAACTTCTAATGAAAGGCAAGCCCTGCGCCCAAATTGGCAGGGTAACCGAAGACCAACGTCTAGTCATTAACGGGTTAAAAGGAAAAATCGCTGTCGACGCTTCGCTTGCAGAGCTGCGGGGCAGCTGGAAGAAAACGTTGAGTGGAGGTTCCTAAGATGGAGCAGGAAGAAATCAAAGTTTGCGTGATGCGTGTCGGCGGAACCAACTGTGACGCTGAGACCCAGCGGGCTTTTCAGGAGCTAGGCATCCAAGCGGACGTCTTGCAGGTTAACGAACTGGCGAAACTTCACAGTTTGCTGGATTATCAGGTTCTGGTTTTTCCAGGCGGCTTCTCGTTTGGCGACTATGTGCGTTCAGGCGTGATTTTCGCGAGGCACCTCAGCGCCAAGCTCGGCAAGGAAATGGAAAAATTCATCGACGAAGGCAGACCCATTCTGGGCATATGCAACGGCTTCCAAATAATGGTTGAGTACGGTTTGCTGCCAGGCTTCAAAGGCGTGAGCACTTACCCAGAAGCCACGTTAACCAACAATGAACCTGCAGGCTTCAAGTGCCAGTGGGTTTACCTGAAGCATGAAAACCGTGGAAAATGCGCGTTCACAAACAAAATCCCCGCTGGAAAAGTGCTGAGGATGCCCATTGCTCACGGGGAAGGCAGACTGCTTTTCCCAAAAGAGAAAGAGAGGGAGTTGCTTGCGGAACTGGCTGATAAAGACATGGTGGTTTTCCGCTACTGCGACAAAAACGGCGACGTAGCGGACGGCAAGTACCCAGTCAACCCGAACGGCTCAACCTTCGACATCGCGGGCCTGTGCAATAGGGAAGGAAACGTCTTCGGGCTTATGCCTCACCCGGAGAGGGCGATGTACTGGTGGCAGCAGCCTGACTGGACAAGGCAACAGCAGATGACGCAGTACGGCGACGGAAAACTAATCTTCCAAAGCATCATCGACAACCTAACCAAGAAATGCCACTAAATCTTTAGCGTAAGGCAAACCTGCACGCGCACCCATCTGCATGACGCATCTTGAAGCGACGAAATTTCCCAGTCGCCCGCATTCTTGGAGACTTTTGTCGTTGATTAAGCCGTAGAGGAATCCCGCGCAGAAAGCGTCCCCTGCCCCGGTTGTGTCGACGACTTTAACTTTGAAAGGCTCGATTTTCAGCCGTTCCTGCCCGTCAGTGACGTAGCAGCCCCTGTCGCCGAGCTTAACTGCGACGATTTTGACGCCTGCATCAAGCATCAAATCGGCGCCTCTGGGGACATCAGCTTCTCCAGTTAAAAGTTCAAGTTCACCAGCGTTAGGCATCAAAACATAAGAACTGCGAATTATCGGTTCTATTGCGGCAAAACCTTTCTGTGCATAAACTGAACCTGGGTCAAAGCTGATTTTAACATCGCTGTGCAGGGCACCTAAGAGCTTTTTTTGCGCACGAAGAGATTTTTCTCCAACAAAAGATGAGTAATGCAGAAATTTCGTTTCCAAGGTGTAACCGTAATTTATTTCCCGAGGCTCAATTGTGTCATTAACGCCTGGGTTAATGTACAGGGCTCTTGCGCCTTTCTTGTCCACGAAGCCCAAAACTGAACCGCTTTTCCCATGCTTTGCCTGAATGATGCCGCCCGTGTCAACGCCTTCACTGTTAAAACAGTCAATTTGCAGTTTGCCTTCACGGTCGTTCGCCACTTTTCCTATGAACCCGACTTTACACCCGAGCCTCGCCAGCCCAACCATGGTGTTCGCAGCTGAGCCGCCGCAAGCCTCAGCGTAATCCGCAATAAAACTTTCTTCCTCCGCGCCTGCAAGCCTATCGACTTTGAGGAGCATGTCAACGTTAAGCGCGCCAAAGCCGACAACATCAAACTTTGTCATGGAAACAACTCCCGCAAACTTATTTTGTAGTCGCCCAGTTTGCCACCGTAATTGCCAGCGGAAACCCTCACGACCCCGTCAATGTCCCGTACCGCTTGGATTCCCGCTTTAGTTGCTTTTTTGACCGCTTCCAAAGAAACCCCGTCAATGACTATTTCAGCTATGTAACCTACGCCGTCGGGAACATGGGATTCCGTGCCTAACCGCGCCTTAAGCGACGGGCAGTACAGGTGATTGGTGGTTGGACCGATCTTTGGAAAATGGGTTTCGGGTTTAGAGCCTGCGGAGCAAACGTCAAAAGGTGTCACGACTCCGAGCACCGTGTGGACTGCGGCTAAAGCCTTCTTTCCCGCCTGTTTCATGGCTTGCTTGGTTTTGCACATAACCCAAAAGTTGCCTCCCATAACGCCACGCGCGTAGCCTAAACACCGTTCAATAACGAAGTCGGGAACCATCAAGGGGACAACTATGACCTCTCTGCCACGGCGTTTTTCAATCCACTCGTACCCGTCGCCGCAGTGTCCAACAGTCTCCATCATGTCCAGTTTGCCCTCAGCGTCTGGCAGGGCGTCGTAGACGGCGGTGAAAGGCTTAACAAGAATGTCTTGGCGGATGCGGTAGGAAAGCTCAGATTCAAACTTCTTGAGCGACTGCTCAAAGGTTTTCTTCGGGTTAATTTCGCCCCAGAACTGAAGCAACGCGCCTAAGCGCTGGTCAGGGGTTTCTTTTTGGGTAAGGTACTTTTCGATTCCGCCTTCTGTCCTGCCGATAACGACCGATGGGGTTGCCGTAGAATCCGCAGCAGCCTTACGAAGGGTTTCCTCGTCGTCGGCGGTCACGATTACGCGGCAAAAGAGTCCAGTGAAAGCTTCAGCGTACGTGTCCTCGATTTCCGCCTTCACCATTTTACCCGAGCCTCCCCACAACTCCCCGCACTTTCCCTCTGAACTCGCTGCTTTCCTTTGCCAACGCCTCCATATTTTGAGGCGTCACTATTTCAACTTTAGGCAACACGTCAGGGCAAAGTTGTGAAAGCTGTTTAAGCAGTGAAGAGTCAACACCGCTGTTTTTGAGCGTTTCAAAACCCCACTCTTGAACCGTGCTTACCGCTTTTTCTTTCCCGAACCTGCAGAACAAGTCCGCAACCACGGCGGTGACGAGACTGCTCTCCGATAATATGGCGACTTCAGCGGTCCTAACCGCGTATCCGTTGCCGTTAAAAGAAACCGTTAATCCGCCGTTAGCACGCACGAGTTTGAAGGCTTCCGCGTCGGTGATGCTGTCCCCCACATACATGACACCCGCCAAATCCGCGCCTGAACGTCGAACCGCATCGCGGATTGCCTCAGCCTTCTGTTCTCCACCGACCGTCACCACGTCAACGAGGAATTTTCCGACAAACATCTTTGGAATTTCGCTCCAGAATATCTCGTCTAAACGTTGAATGACCGCTTGGTCGCTTTCGGAAAAATCTTCAAGCGCCTTTGCCGCCTTCGGAATGTCAACTTTGTGCATCAGCGCGATTTCTTGGGCTATGGTTCTTAAGCGCTCTTTTTCCTGCGGGGAGATGGCGGTCTTGTCGAGGCTTACTTTGGTGCAGTACGTGTTCTTGAAAGGAAAGCTCACGGTTTTGCAGAGGGCTTTGATGTAGTGTTCGTAGCTTGTGCTGACGATGAAGGCGTCGGCAATGGATTGCACGTGCCTAAGGGTTGTTTGGCTGTCAGTGATTAGGACTATGTTGTTGGCTGAGTACTCTTCCATCTGCCTGTCGGTGACGCCGTACGCCTTAAAGAAGGGCAAGATGAGCTTCAACGTGGCGCCTGCAGAGTAACCGGGCTTGTGCAGAACATCCGCCAAAACATCGTCGTACCTGCTTACGTTTACGAAAAGTTTGTCACCGTTGGGAATGAAGTTTGAAGCTAACTCGAAGGCGTTGTCGTTCTTGCTGATCGGTCCCTCACAGTCGGATATAAAGATGCGCTTCACACGCTGCGCCTCAGGTTTTCCATGTGACTTACGCTCTTCGCGATATGCTGTCTTGAGGCAACGTCTGTTCGACTCCACAAGGCGCCGCCACTGATGGCTTTGGTTCCTTCCAGGCTTATGCTGCGTGCCTCTTCGATGCTTTCGCCGATGCCTAAAACGCCCACCGCACGCGATTTGAGCGCGTAGTTTTTGCCGTCTCTTGTTTCCATTGAGCCAGGGTAAATGCGGATGCGGCTGCCGTACTTCTTTGTCAGCGCATAGGCTTTTGAGAGGTCAACTGGAGTGTTAACCGCCGTCTTGTCCGCTTTTTTCGGGAAGACTTCTGCGTAGCCGCCGTAGTCAAGTGGCACCTTGTAGGTCAAGACAGACGCAGCCTTTTCCAGTTTGATGCTTGTCAGGTTTCCTTCAATCATTTTGAGGCAGACGTCGACAAAATCGTCCTGGATCAACGCGAGAAGGTTGATTATTTCTGGGTCGCCTGGGCGACTGTTGTTCTCGAGAACTTTGATTCCGTGCCCCGTGTGCATGAAGGCAAGATACAGGGGCACGCCCCTAAGCGCGGAGTAATCTTTGATTTTGGCGCTCCACCCGTTGAAAATCTTGTTCGCCAAAGCCAGCTCCGCCTCTCGTTCAGCCGCCGTTAAGAAGGGCAGCTTGTCGTCTGCGTCTTTGTATGAGCCCATGCCGCCCGTGTTTGGGCCTCGATCGTCGTCGAAGGCGCGTTTGTAGTCCCGCGTGTCAGGCAGCGGCACGAAGTGTTTGCCGTCGCAGAAAGCCATAAAGCTGGATTCTTCTCCGTCGATTTTTTCTTCGATTATGACGCTGCCGTACTGGAAGTTGGACATGAAATGCTCAAAAAGTTCTTCTCGGTTGGCGAAGTGGTCGCCCCAAACGCCTACGCCTTTTCCAAGGGCTGGCTTATCAGGCTTCACGACGGCTTGATTGTCAAGTTCGTCTAGCCAGCTGTAAACGGCAGGTTTAACGTCTAATTTGTTCGCGTAGTCGGCTGGGTTGAAAACTTTGAAGCGCGGGTTCGCTTCTGGCGCAATCTCGTCGAAAAGCTGGCGTTGCTCAACTTTGCTGACTTCGATGGCATATTGTTGCTTGGGGCAGATGACGGGGATGCCTGTGCGTTTCTCAACTTGGTCTCGGACGCCTTCGATTATGGGTTTTTCTGACCCGACCAAGGCGAAGTCGATTTTTTCCTTGTAGGCTTCGGCGAACTTGCAGATTTCTCCCACGTCAAGGCTTGGTATGACAGCATGTTTTGCGGCTTTTTCCGCGTTGAAGGGGTTGCGCTGCTTGTCGGCGACGTAGAGTTCCACTTGGTAGCGTTTGCTCTGCAGAAGCGCGTCAGCCATCGCGACTTCTCTTGCGCCGTAGGAAACGACGAGTACACCTATTTTCTCCATAAGACATCACCAGGTTACTGCGAGAGGTTAAGGGCAGGCTTAATGTTTTTGCTGCCGTTCTTACGGCTGAACGTCCTCAGTCTCGTAGATTCTTGATTTTTCCTCGTAGCCTTCAAGGAACCTCTTTTTCATGGCGTCAGCCATCTTTTGAGCGCAGGGCGTCGGGTACTTGCCTGTGATGCAGGCCATGCAGAGTTCATTTTCGGTTTGACCTGTCGCTTTCACCAGCTCTCCAATTGACTGGTAGCATACCCCGTCTGCGCCGATGATTTTGGCGATTCCGTCTGCGTCGTGTTTTGAGCCGACGAGTTGCCCGTAAGTTGACATGTCGATGCCGTAGAAGCATGGACCGATGATTCTTGGGAACGTGACGAAGACGTAGACTTTTTTGGCTCCTGCCCTGCGGAGCTTGTCTATGATTACTTTTGTGGTGTCGCCTCGGACTATGCTGTCCTCAGTTATTATGACGCGTTTGCCGTCTACTTTGGAGCCTAAGATGTTGATTTTCTTGTCAATGGTCGAGAAACGCTCGGTGTTAAGAAGGATGAAGGCGCGTTCGGTTACGTAGCGGTGCCTTCTTGAAGCGCGTTCCCACCGTAAACCTGACGCCTCATGGACGCCCATGGCTGGGTCATCGCCTGTCTCAGGCACCGACATGATGATGTCAGCGTCCTTCACCACGTCTGGATACTCTTTAACGATGTTTCTTCCGAAGTCCTCGCGGATTTCATAAACGTACTTGCCGTCAAACCTTGAGTCGGGCCTCGCGAAGTAGGCGTACTCGAAAGCGCAGAAGGCTGGATGGGGATTTTGGATGATTTGTGTGCGTTTGAAGCCGTCTTTTGAAGCCGTGACCAGCTCGCCAGGATTCAATTCAAAGTCCCTGACGAAACTGTTCATGTCTAACCCGACGGTTTCAGAGCAAAAAGCGTAGGTTGCCCCTTGGGGGTCGTGCCCTGCGCAGAGGGGTTTTATTCCACGCGGGTCTTTGAAGGCGAAAAAGTCGCCGTCGCCCGTTAAGCCCGTCACGGAGAACGCGCCGTCGAGGCTTTCCATGACAGAGCGCACCGCAGACGCCAGGTCTTTGCCCTGTTTCAGCCCGAGGAGCAGCTTGTGGCAGACCACGTCTGAGTCGCAGTTGAAGTAGAAGTCTGAGAAGTTTTCGCTCATTTCCTTTTTCAGGGGCAGAGTGTTAACGATGTTGCCGTTAAACGACAACGCAATCTTTATCCCGCCTGCGGAAGCGGCTACTGGCTGCGTGCCCTCGATGATTGAGGCGTCATCGCATTTGCCCGACGTGGTGTAACGCACGTTGCCGATGCCTACGGAACCGGGCAGGCGGTCGAACCATTCGTGGATAGCCTCGTTTTTCAGGCGGGGAACCAGATCCAAGCTTTTGTAAACATGAAACTGCTTGTTGTCGTACGTGAGGAAGCCGTGTGATTGGTGTCCTCGATGGTTTTGGGCGCGGAGACCCCAATAAACGTATGGAAAGACCGTTTGGTTTTCAAAGTTTTTTGCTCCGAAGATACCGCAGCCTATCTTTCGTCCCTTCTACCCTTGAATGGGGGAGTAGTGCATGAAGGGGTTTATCAGCTTTTAGTACATATTTAAGTCAAAACAATGGCTTTTTTAACACTTTAAGGTTTAAAGCAAAGATGAATTTGAGAAGCGCTTTTTGTGGTTGAATTATGCCACAAATAGTAGGGACCCCTATAGGGTCATTTTTCTTTTCTTGTCCCAGCTACCCCTACGGTTTTCTAGATGATCCAAATAGAAGCATCTAGAAGAGCCAAATAGACAGACAAACAGCACCCCTGAAGAATCCCAGACGTACGCAACATCTACCCCGTGGTCTACCATGCTTGAAATGCGAATTTTACTGTTCATGCCTGAGGCTTTATCTTGAGAACTTACGTCCCGCATGTACTTACACCCTGTAAGCAACAGATTTTTTCTCTAAAAACATTAAGTGAAAAACCAAAAATAAGAGAGCGGATTGCTTATGGCTGCCATTCTCTGAGAGACAGATGTTAAGAAACTATTCTAATTCTCTTTTTTGTGATTATGACAAGCTTGTTTGGGGTTTCAGTTTTTCTTATTTTATTTAGCGCTGCATCAAGAATATCGATTATGTTTTCGGCGGTTGTTGGATTTGCTTTCACAAGTAAAACGGTAATCCTGCCCCTGAAGACGTTGTGATACAACTGAGCAAAGTCAGAATCTAGCGTCAATATCTGCATTCCTTTTTCTGATGCGTACGAAGCTATGACTGAGTCTTTTGCGCTTTTCAGGAAATCGTCGGAAATGCTAAAAGTCTTTATGCCCTTCGTGTTAAGATATTTAGCGACGCTTTGGGGGATATTTTCGTCAACTATAATTGTTTGCGTCAATTACTCAGTTCTTCTTTTTAGATAGTGACAGTGACTTCGCTTTCTACAAGTTTAGAAGCATAAATTAGCGCTGCCTTGATGTCCTCTTCTCTTAGCCGCGGGTATTCTTTTAGTATTTCTTTATTTGTCATCCCGTTAGCTACAAACTCTACGATGAGGTAAACAGGAATGCGGGTTCCTCTAATAACGGGCTTTCCAACGAGAACATCAGGATCGACAGTTATCCTATCAAGCAACTCTTCCATTCAAACCACCAGATACCTGTGCTATTGGAGTTACACTCAACATGCACTTAAATCTCTTATGAAAAGCATTTTGATATCTTGATTAAGAAAGAGTCCGCAAAATAAAGTTGTAACAAATAAAGTGAGAAGAGTGGATGGCTTATGGTTGCCATTTCTCTATGAGATATTTGGGTATTTCGCTGCTGTCTCTTGGTCCGACCAGTACTTTCCAGCCGCTGAGTTCTTCGATTTCGCCGCTGATTCGTGATGCTTTGCCTGGGATTATGAGTTTTCGGTGTTTGACTTTGCTTTCGATGCCTGAGGCTTTGATTGCGTCGGCTACTCGTTCCGCGGTTAGTTTTCGTCCTGCGACTCCGCTGTCGATGGCTGAGCCCTCTGTTTCAACGACGATTAGGTAGGCGTTGATTTTGCTGCTTTCGAGGTCTGAGGCGACGGTGTAGTAGGTTAGGGCAAAGTTTGTGGTGAACATTACTGGCGAGTTCTCGTCTGGTGTCCCGAACACTTTGAGTCCTGGGGCGACCGCGACGGGTTTGCGTGGGTCAGTGTAGATGTTCTGGCGCAGCACTGTATCTGGCAAAAGTGACCAGCCGCTTACGCTGTGCATCACGAGCACATCTGAGTATCGAACTATGAGCATTGCTGCTAAGTATGCTTCACGCCATTTCAGCAGGTCTTCAGCCGAGGCGCTATCGTTCCAAGCGACCATCGGGACGCCCATAAGTGGGAAACCTGCTAGTTCTTCGCCGCCTTTGCATGCTGCCCTTCGCAGCATCGTGAAGTTGTTGATTGTGTCAGGTAACCCTTCGTTTGGGAAGGTGCCTGGGTCCAAAACCAAGTCGGTTACTCCGTAAGCCATAAGTGTCTTTGCAAGGGAAACCAGCGTGTTCAAGTCGTTTGGTGCAGAAGCAACTAGCGGGCACTCGTACATTAGGGCAAGTTCAGCCATGTCTTTCCAGTTGGTTTGAGTTGCCGCGTACAGTAGCGGTTTCGCCTTTGGCGCCGCCATTAAGCCTGCTTCAGCGATCACGGGGTTCAGGGTGCAAAGTATCATTGGAAGTTTGGTTGTTTCCGCGACTTTCTGGACTACTGCCTTGAATTTGTCTGCGTCTCCTGAAGTGCATCTGACCGCGATCATGTCCAGCCTAAGCGTGTTACCAATGTATTCGAAGCTAAAGTTCTCCGTGTACTGTACACGCGAGACGACTTCCTGCATTGGCATTTCGTCGGTCACGTCAATCGCGATAGCTGTCGGGTTCTTGTAAGTGAACTCGTGGCGGTACATGACAAGTTTGCCGCCGAGCTTCTTTGATTTGTCGCCGACGCCGACGATGACTTCCTTAACGGCGGGCTTAAGCAGGTCTTTGAGTTTGGCGTAGGCTTTCGCGTTTTCGGGCTTGAACAGTGGTTTGCAGCTGTCGATTTCTACTTCGCGGTTAACGATTTTTGTCGCGAACGCCATGCAGTTGTCTTGACCGCATTCCTTGCAGTTAGTTTTCGGAAGAAGCTTGTAAATGTCAATGGGGCTTAATTCTTTTAAGCTGGCTCTTTTTTTCTCGCTCATTGCTTTCCAACCCCTTGAGCTTTCATGGTTACCCAATCTGCGAATTTAGCTGGGTCTGCTTTTTTGCCGCTTGTCAGGTAGTTGGTTACGTCTTTGAGTGTTTTGACGGCTGCTGGATGCATCATCATGAACAGGTCGACGCCAGCAAGCAGAAGAGTTAAGGCTGTTGTTACTTCCCACAGTGGACCTCGGAGTTCGCGCGGTTCCCAATCAGCAGACATTTTCAGCCAGGCTTCACGGGCAGCCCAAGCGTTTGTTGTTCCCGAAGACATCGGGTGAGCCAGCTCCATGTCGCCCATTAATCCGCCGAGTCTTGCGCGTTCCATGTTTGTGAATGCGTAGTCTAAGCCGTAGCCAAGCGCCGCGGTGGTCAAGTCCATGACAATGTCTTCTCTGCCGAGGAAATCGTAGAGCCGCCTGTTAAGCTCCCTTGCCAGGTTCAGGTCCATCGGTGTGAACGAGAGCGCAGCATGCCCGTTTTTCTTAACGAACTTTGCGCAGCGTTCAACATCCATGTCCCGCGTGATTGAACTGATGAGGAAGCGTTCGCCTGGGAAAGCCTCGCAGATCGCCTGGAAAACGTCAGCGTCTTTTACTGCGTCCCCGCAGCCGCCGATGACTAAGGGAACATCCACGGCTTGCAGAACTTTTTCAACCGTTTTGACCGCGTCTTTCGGTGTTGCATCCTTGAGCAATGGGTCGATGCTGATTAAATGGATTGTAACCATGTCTGCTTTGAATTGGTCTACCGCAAGTTTTGCCCATGCCGCTGGGTCGCCGACGACGTCTTTAACGTGCATCTTCACGGCTTTGCTCAATGGCACTTCCATGTCGAAAACGTCCAAAGTGACTACTGGTTTGTGAGTGGTGGGTCGCTCAAAATTGTAGAATGGGGGTGACGTTTCGCCGCCTATGGTGAATGATTTTCCGCGTGTTCCGCCTTCGCTTCGGGTTGCGCCGAGTTTGACTTCTGTTATCGTGTTCGGGTAGGTTTCGATTGGCGGTATGAAAGCCGTCTGAAGCATGGCTGTGGGTTTTCCGCCTGCCGCAACTGGGGCTGGAAGCTTTAGCTTGGGCATCACTTGCCCAGCCATTCCAGGCTCAAAGATTAGCTCTAGCTCTTTGACGTCGATCTCGAAGTCTTCAATCTCGATTTGCTTGAACTTCGCAAGCGCGTCCAGCAACTCTTTGCTGAGTATTAGTTCTTCGCTGTCTTTTTTCTTGTCGCCGTCTTGAGGCAACTTGGTCACCGCTTGTCTTTGTCGTCTTTGACTATTTGGATTATTACTTTGTTAGCGTAGATTTTCGCGTCTTTGAGGATGATTCTGAACCCGCCTGCCATTATGGGTAGTGTGCCTGCTGTTGCAACTGGCATCATTGTGCCTGCTGCTTCTTCGGTGACTTGTACTGCTTGCGCTTCGGGTGCTGCTGGTGCCTCTTCGGCTGCCCATCTTGCGACTACTGGGTGGTTCTTGGCTTTTAGGAAGGCTTTGAGTTCGTCAACGGTTTTTGCGTCTTCTTCAGTTGCTACCTTGTCAACGAGTTCTGGCGGAATGAAGTCTTTAACGCGTTCCTTGACTTCTTTAGGTACCCAAACGATTCGGTTCCATCCGCCGTCTGCTGCGAAGAATTTCTTGCTTCTCATGTATTCTATGGACATTCCGTGGAAGCCGTCGATTTGTCTTCCGCCTGCCGCTGAGTCCGCGATGGTGCTGAAGGGTAAGCCGTTTACTGTTGGTCCTTTGAAGCTTCTGTGAACTACTGCTAATCCGTCGACTTCAGGGATGTAGAAGGTTACTGCCTCGAAGCATCCGCAGGAAGTGTGCGGGTGGTCAAAAGCCGTGTAAAGCCAGACTTGCTGGACTTCGCCCATGCTGCGTTTCTTTGCTGCTTCGTTGACGCCGCTGAATTCGCCTTTTTCCGCGTTTATCATTTGTCCTCTGGGTATAGCGAAGACTGGACCTTTGGGGTCGATGCTTGCTGAGGCTTTGCCGTCGAACCAGCTGATGGCGCCGCAGTTGCTGTACCTTTGCGGGGTGATGACGCAGACGTGGCTTGGCGCGAATGATTGGCAGAGTGCGCAGCCGTAGAATGTGTCGACGTCTTCGTCTTTGAGACCTCTTGCCTTGGCATCGCGAGACTCGTAAGCTTGGATTGCTTCTGGGTACATTTCGTCAAGTTTCGCCGTGTCAGTTATGAAGGTGATTTGTACTTTCTCGATGATTGGCAGTTCACTTTTGAAGAGGCGGTACAATACTTTGCCGATTGGTTCAAAGCTGTTTAAGCCTTTCTGGAACGATTTTTTGCCGAGGCGTATCCAGATGTCGTAACGCTGGTTCAGGTGCATGAATCCTTCAATGTAGTTTAGGTAGCCGTGGATGCGTCTTTCAATGACTCCTTCTAAGCCTTGGTCGAGTTTTGAGCCTGCAGCTTCAACAAGGATGCCTAGCGGGTACGCGCCGCCTTCCTTCATGTCTTTGATGTCGGGGCCGATTATGGTGATTTTTCCGTCGTCGATTTGATCCATGGGTTTTACTTTTGCGAGTTCAAATTTCTGTTTGACTGTTGGTCCACCGAGTTCTATTTGCATGTCGTTTCTTCTGATGCGTTCTCCTTCGTAGATTACGCCTACATCAACGGGTATATCTTTAAACATTGACATTTTTTTATTGTCCTCCTTCAAATTTTGAAGTTATGACTTTGAGGTTTGCAGCCCACTCTTCTGGGGTTGCGTTTGGGAAAGACCAGCTTGCATGCACATGGAACAAGTTGTCCAGTGTCATGGTTTTTAGGTCAGGTGCAAAGTGTTTGAGTCCGCAGAGCAATAATGATTCAACATAGTAAGGCAGCCCGATCACTAGAACCAGGTCTGGGTGTCCTTTGCCGTCTAAGCCCTGCCAGGTTGGATCAACCACCAGGTTGCCAATCTCCATCGCATTCATAAATGCCGCTGGTTGATATCCGCGTTTTATGAATTCGCCAACCATGTGGGCTGTGGCTACGACTGGTACTTTTGATGCTTTTGCGAGGTCGATTACATATTCGATTAGTTGTTTGCCTTCCATGTATCTTTCAGTGGCGTTGCTGCCCACAATAAGTATGGGGCGTTGGGCTTTTTTGATCATCGCTACTGCTATCTCGGGTTTAGTTATTGGGTTTGCTTTTTTAGTTGAGGCTATTTCTGCACATTGCCAGGGTTCACATGACATTTCATTTTCACTCCTTCATTTTTCTGATCATTCTTGGAAGCAATGTTGGGTCTGGAATTACTGTTTCTTTCCAGTCGTGCGCTTCCAGTATCTTGGTGAATTCGTCTTTCATCGTCATTGGGACATCAGCCATTGTTCTAACGAACAAGTGCAAGTCTGTGGGCATAACTCCCATGTAGCGTTTGCTTAAGTCCACATAGTGACTTAGTTTTATGCTTCGTCCTTTCCAGGTGTCGTTTGGTCTTATGCAGAGTTTGGCGATTGCAACCATACATTCCTCTTTGGTTTCTACCGAGTTGAAGAGGTGTTCTGGTGCGGGTCCGACTCTAACTTTGTCGCCTGTACGTGCATCGTAGACTTCAAAGTCTTCTGGATGGTCTTTTCTGCCAAGGAGCATACGTCGGTATTTTACACCGTGTGGACCGACGAGGACTGGTATTCCGAGGCGCCAGAATCCTGCGCCGATGGCTGCTGCTTTCTGTGAGTATGCACCCCAAGCTAAGCCGACTGCGCCGAGGCGGTTGTGGATGTAATCTGCGATTTCTTCGTAGTTTCCTTTTAGTGGGCGTTTTGCGAAGATGTTTGCTACTTTGATTGCTGCGCCTGCGATGTGGCTGTTTGCAACGCATGAGCCGACGTTCATGACGCCTCCTGCTTCGAATCCGCCTGGGAATTCTTCGTAGAGTGTTTGTCCGTCGCTGTTGCGGTAACTGCCTGCGGACATGGCTGAGCATCCTGACAGGACAACGATGTAGCGTCTAAGCGCGAATTCTCTGCATATGTCGTATACGTCTTTTCCGCCTTTAGGATAGTTACTGCAGCCTACAACTGCAACGATGCCGGGGATTTCTCCGAGGACGATTGGGCTGCCCACGTTGCGGATTTCGACGTCTGAGACTGCACCTCTGCCTACGCGGCACAGGTTGTTTTCTGCGTACATTGCTTTTTCGCCTGCTTTGACGATGAGGCTGTGTATCATGATTTTCTGCGGGCAAGCTTCTTCACATCTTCCGCAGCCGATACATTGTTCGTATAGGTCTTCCAGAAGGCTTAGGTCGCCTTTTGCTGCTGCCTTCATGGCTGCTGGAATTGCGTAGTCTTGTGGGCAGTTGCGTTGGCAACTCTTGCATTGGGTGCAGGTTTTTGCGATTTGTTGGATTTCTTCGATTGATGGAAGAACGCTCTTTCTCTTGCGTGTTGGAGCTACTTTCTGTGCGACGCGGACTGCTACTTCGCCGACTTTTTCTGGGTCAAGAATCAGGACTCCTTTGACTTTACCGCTTACGAGGTCAGCGACGATTTCGTCTGCTGGGTCGTTTGTGCGGTTCTTGAATCCCACACAGTTCTTTTCTGAAGCAGCGATGACTGGCGCGTTTACTTTTGTTGCTTCGTCATAGATGTCTGTTCGAATACATTGCTCGTCAAGCACCACTACGTCCGCTAATCCTGCACGGATGAATCTTAGCTCCCAGCTGATTGGCCCGACGATTCTGGCGCGGTTATAGTATCTTGTCATGTCGTGGGCAGTGCAGCATAAGCCGACAACTTCGATTTGATCGTCGACTTTGGTGTCTTTTGCGTAGTCGATTATTCCTACTGAGGGCACAACGTTGTGGCCAATGCACATAATGACTGGTTTGGTTCGGTCGACACTTCCGATGCCCAGCTTTACGAGTGGAGCTTCAGGATCAGCTTTCGGATACCCGAGAACTGAAATTTGCGCGATGTCGCCGACTTCCATGCCTACGTGGTCAACCATGCCAACATGCATGGCTTTGGATTCAAAATCTAAGTTGTTGCTTTCTTGACCTGTATGCGCTACGGCAAGGATTTGAGTGATTTGCTCTTCGGTATAGGTTAAAACATCGTCAAGGTCGCCGAGCGTTTGAGGCTTTATGCCTGTAACGAGGCGTGTGACGGGCGCTTCAACTTTTACGTTTAAGCCGCCTACGTCCAACGGGTACCGGCGACCGTATTTCTCAATTAAGTGGTGAACAAGATGTCGTGAGTGGGCTGTGTGGCATGCCGCTCCAATGGCACAGGCGATCATCACAATACGGGATGATTGGGAGGCTATGTCTAAGCCGCATGCGCCGCGTTTTCCAGCGGTCAAGTCGCATTTTCCAAAAGTGCAGAGACAACAAAGATCACAGTCGGGCATGTAGAAGGGTTTGTATTTGTTGAGAAGCTTCATGTCCCAATCCCGAAGGGCAGTTATAGATGGCATAGGGGTCGGTCCCATTGGCTCTTCAGTGTAGTTGTCGTTGACAACTTTGCCGATGGAGACTTCGAGGTTTTTAATTAGACCAACGTTGGTCTTCATTTCGTCTATTTTTACGTTAACGTTTTTAGTTGTCAAATTATGGAACCTCTGTAAAGGTTTAACTAAAGACTGACATACTTTGTTTTTAAACCTTTCCAGATTTCTAGGCAAAAGTCACGTTCCAAATGCAGAAAAGCAAAGGTTCCGAAAAATTGTGTAAAGAAACGAGTTTAGAATGTAAACCGCTGGCTACAAGTAGCCAAGCGTCTTCATGATAGCCTTCACTGAAAGGTAGGCTTCATTGTTATTTGGCAGGTCAAGCAGCGATTTCCCGTTAAGCACATACTCGTCCAATGTTTCGTCTTCTGCGATTTTCCCTAAGTACTTGAATCCCAAGTCAGCCTCAGCCTGCTTCCCCAACTCCGCTGGAAAACGGTAGCCGCCGATCAAGTAGAAATTGTCAAACTTCATGTCAACTTCTTTTGCTATTTTGAAGGCTCTTTTTACGTGGTCTTGGGATTTCTTAGAGTGGTCTAAGATGTCAAATATATCGTCAACGTTTGAGGTAATCCGCCTGTTCAGGTTTTCAAGTCCAGCTGGAGAATCAACCAGAATATACTTGTAATTCTTAGTTAACGATTCCAAGGCACCTTTCAACGCGGAGTTCGGCATGCAGTAGCAACCCTCAACCCATTTTGTGCCTACCGCGAGAAAATCGAAGTTTTTGCTTTCGTAGAGGCCGTTTTCCCAGATGCGACTTTCGATGCGTTCGGTTGGGGGAACGCCAACTGTGGTGCCTCCCTGCTCAATGAACGTGCTGACGAGCAACTCGGCGATGGTTGATTTTCCCGCCTCTTTGAGGTCGATTCCAAGCATTTCCGCTAGGTTCTGGTCTGGGTCAGCGTCAACCAGCAACAGGGGTGCTTGTCCTGATTCAATAAGGGATTTGGTCATTAGGGCTGTGAAACTGGATTTTCCTGTTCCGCCGCGTCCTATTGTTACAAGAGTTTTCATGTTAAAACCTCAAAGTTAATGTGATTTCTTTAGCAAAAGCTCGCATATATTATCTATGGTTTTAACGGCTTCAATTTCCATGTTTTTAAGCGGAGTTTCACCCAGCATGTCAGCTTCGATGACTTTCTGGTCAAACGGCACAAAAGAGAGCAGGGGCAAACCGTTCTTTTCGGCAAACCCGGTGATTGCTTGCTTCTGGGCGTCGTTCATAACCCTGTTTCCGACAAGGTAAAGCTGCTGCATCCCCGCCTCTTTAGCCATGTCATAAATGTGCTTGGCAATCTCCAAAGACTTCAAGTTAGAGTCAGCCACGATAAGCAGCGCATCAACCTGCCGAGCCGTGCCCCTGCCAATATGTTCGACGCCGGCTTCCAAATCCAAAACAACCGCCTCATCCCGCTCCACAACCAGATGCCTAAGCAAGGCGCGTATGACAGCGTTCGGGGCACACATGCATCCTGCACCCATTGACTGCACCGTACCCATAACAATCAAACTTACGCCCAGCGGAGTGGGAACAGAGTACTGTTTGACTATGTCGTCAACGGTGAAATTTAAATTGTAAACTCCCGAGTAACCCGTGCTTGTTTTAGATTCAACAAGCGTTTTGTTTTCGGAAATAGGAACGATTTTACGGGTTTCCTCAGCGGACAAGCCCAAAGTTAAACCGAGGTTTGGAGAAGAATCCGCGTCAATCGCTATTGTTTTCAAGCCGCGCTCAACAAAGCCACGGGCTAAGCCGCCCGCGATAAGGGTTTTTCCAACGCCGCCTTTACCAGAAACCGCTACCTTCACAATCTCACAACTAAAATAAATTCCGTTTCAGGGTTAATTTATGTTTCTTCTTTATTGGGCATAGTTTGCTCGTATCGATAACAACATTCAAAAGTTGCTATGAACGCTTGGCTGTTTAAGAGGCATCAAAATGTCGGAAGAAACATGGCATGGCATCCCCAGAAGCAAAATCCCATGGTACCCGACGATAAACTACAAAAAATGCGTCAGCTGCGGGAAATGCGTAGATTACTGCAAACTAGGCACCTACGAATTCGAAGAGAAAAACGGGAAAAAACAGCCAATCGTAAAGAACCCGAACAATTGCGTGGTGCTCTGCACAGGCTGCGACAGCATATGCCCATCCGGCGCCATCAAACACCCTTCAAAAAAACAGACCCAGGAAATAATCAAGGGCCTTCGCAAATCCTACCTGTTAAAGCAGGCAAAGAAGCAGTCGCCTGAAGAGAAAGGTTAGGCTCATGAGTGAGGGTCACGTGAGGGTTAGAAGCTGTGAAGAATTCAAACGGTTAGTGCGTGAGAAGAAGTCTGGCTCAATCGTTTATGTTCTAGAGCAAAATGGGTTTTCACCCAACAAAAAGCTAACCACACTCAGAGTCATTATGCTCCATAAGTGGCGATACTGCATTTTTCTTGACTTCCCCAAAGGCGAAACTCTAAGAGAAACAGGGATTCCGCTCCATAAGGACAAGGAAGGCATCCTCAACCTTGACGAAGACGAGGTTAAAGCTATCCTAGAAAAAGAGTTTGAAAAAGAGAAGATAGATGTTTTTCTTTCTGGACAATATAGCCCTAAGGTCAGCGCTTGATAGATAACCGAAAATGTCGTGATTATTCTGTTTTGCTTTCGAACTCAACCTGGACAGGAGTTGGGTTTTTGAATATCAATAGGACAGGACAGTTTGCTTCTGTGCGTCTCCACGCCGCGTCCACGAGTTCCTTTCGGGCGCTTGAAACAACATTAACTTTCATTGACACCGCGGTCACCATAGGTGAGTCAGGGGATTTATCGGCTTCAACGGTTACTTCGGCTTTCTTTAGCTGTATATTGCTTTTCTTGCAGACGTCAGCGAAGATTGTGACTCCGCAGTCAGCTAAAGCCATCATGCTAAGCTCCAGCGCTGTTGGCCCGCAATCTGTTCCACCTGCAGCTGTTGACATATCGCAGACTACATTGTGAGTTCTTTGATTGTCCACCATAGAACGCACGTTTTCAACCCAAGTTGCCTTTGCCTTTATCTTTGGCATTTTTTTCACCTCTTCCTATTTCCTTCATCTAAATTGATTAAAAGTGCTCATGATGATGCGCGTGTTCGCATCCGCCTGTAAGCTCGGTGAGCTTGCCTTCTTTGAAAGAAGCAAGGGTTGCTTTAACGGTGTCATCAACTGCTTTGAGCACAGTTACGCCTGCGCCCTGAAAACTCTGCAGGCCGCCTGGACCCATGCCGCGGGCAACGATAGCAGTTGGCTTTAGGGTAAGTAGGCTGTCGTGTGGGTGACCTGTGCCGCCCATGTGTTCGTTTGTGTTAGGCTCTGTTTTAACGGTTAGTGTTTTTCCTTTTTCGTCAAGGTCTATTACTGCATAGTAGGGTGCTCTTCCGAAGTGTTCCGCAACTTTCGCGTCTAAACCCGATTTGTCTTCTACTGGAATTATGAGTCTGTTAGGCATTTTCTTTACCTCAATATGTTTGTCTATAACCAAAGAGTTTATTTCATAAATGCTATTAATAATTATCGTTTATAATATAAACTCGTGAGTGAAAATGGACGAAATCGACAGAAAAATAGTAACCCAACTGCAAACAGACGGAAGAACAACACTGAAGGAGCTATCCAAAAAAATTGGGTACACAAGCATGGGAACCAAAAAAAGACTCGAAAAACTCGTAAAAAGCGGCACCGTCAAAGTATCAGCCCAGCTAAACCCAACCGAACTCGGACTACACCCAGCCATCGTGATGCTGGAAATGGAAAATGCACAAGCCATGCAAAACCTTCTAGACAGGTTCAAAGATTGCCCGCGGGTAATCCAAATATTCAAAACCGTAGGCGGCTTCAACCTAATCGCGTTAGTCCTTGCGGAGAACCAGGAAACATTGGAAAGCATATCGATGGAGAAATGTTCAATGCGCAGCGGTCCGGGCATACGCCGATCAGAATTTTACCCCATAAGCGACACTTACTTCACGCCTTACCTGCAAGTAAGAGAAGACTTGACGCACAAAGGAACCGCGGTTGCTCCATGCAGCGTAGACTGCGACCCATGCATACGATATGAGCTACATAAATGCGTCGGGTGCCCAGCAACTAACAAGTACAAAGGCTCACTTTAGTGGGAAATCATGAACTCCGGGTTGAGAGCCCAAGAAAACATTACCATTTCGTCAGGTAAACCTTGTCTCCTCCTTTGAAGGCTCGGATTAGCTCACGGTGACCGTTCAGGGTTGGCGTGTTAGGCGGAAAGGAACTTGGATTATATCAAAATTTAAGTACCATGATAGAGCAATGGTTATTGAAGATGACGCCATAATGAAAAAACCCAGCCGCCCCCTGGTTATTTCCGTCTCCACAGTCATGGTAGCATCGGCGTTTTTGTTTCTCTTGTTGTCCCCAGCTTCGTTTACCTACGCGAATTCTTCCACGGATGACTGGCCGATGTTTCATCACGACCTAGCTCACACGGGTTACTCAACCAGCAAACCGACCGCAACACACGATACCTTACTTTGGAATTACACGACAAACAGCGTAGTCAGCGCCTCGCCTGCAGTCGTTGATGACCTCGTTTACGTGGGTTCTGACGGCGGAGTTGCCTACTGTCTTAACGCGTCGGACGGATCCCAAGTGTGGAATTTCTCAGTGCGCACAAGCCGAGTGCATCTCGGCGGGGAAGGCATGGCGATAAGTTCTTCAATGGCGGTTGCTGACGGCCTCGTCTACTTTGGATGCTACGACCGTAACGTGTACTGCCTGAACGCTTCAACAGGCGGGTTAGTCTGGAACTTCACGACTGGAAACGTGGTGGAGTCGTGCCCCTCAGTTGCCTGCGGCTACTTGTACGTGGGGTCATGGGACGGAAACGTTTACTGCCTCGACGCTTCCAACGGCTCCGAAATATGGAATTATTCAACAAGCGGGCTGGTAGAGTCTTCCCCTGCATTCGCTGATGGCTGCGTCTATGTTGGTTCTGCGAACGGCGTCGTTTATTGCCTCAACGCATCGTCTGGCGAGGAAAACTGGAACTACACAACGGGCGGCATAGTGGAGTCTTCTCCAGCGGTTGTTAATGGATGCCTCTACATCGGGTCGGAAGACGATAACGTCTATTGCCTTAACGCATCAAGCGGCGACGAAATTTGGAACTTCCCAACTCAAAGTTGGGTTGATTCCTCCCCCGCTGTCGTCAACGGGTACGTTTACGTTGGCACGGGAGTGTCTTCGACCCCGGATAAGAACGTTTACTGCCTCGATGCTTTGACGGGAGCGAAAATCTGGAACTCCACCACCCAAAACGGGGTAGATTCTTCCCCTGCAGTCGCTGGCAGCTACGTTTACGTGGGAGGCTGGGATGGAAACGTTTACTGCCTGAACGCGTCGAGCGGAGCTGACGTGTGGACCTACGCAACTGGGAGCCATGTGAGTTCTTCGCCTGCCGTTTGGGAAGGAATCGTTTACGTGGGATCATGGGATCATCACGTTTACGCTTTTGGCACGCCGCCGCCTCTGCAAAAAAGCCAGTCGAGACTGTATATTCCTGCAGAACTCATTTACCCAGTAGTTGTTGTAATTGTCTTGGCGCTCTTCGCCTTTTTTGTGGTTATGCTTCGGCGCAAGAATCGCCGCTTACTGTGAAGGAATGAAAAAGTTTATCTTTTTGCCAAAACCTGAAAACGCAGCATCTTCAGTTGAAGACAAGGAGGGTCGATGATAAGTAAACACGTGGATGAAGGTCAAGTTAGAGTCAAAGGCTGGGAGGAATTCAAACGCTTAGTCACAGAAAAGAAGCCTGGCTCAATAGTCTTCATCCTTGAACAAAACGGGTTTTCTCCAAACAAGGAACTAACCGTGCTGAGGCTCATAATGCTCCACGACAAGCGCTACTACATTTTTTTGGACTTCCCGAAAGGCGAAAAACTCAGGGAAACAGGAATTCCCCTCCACAAAGATAAGAAAGGCGTTTTTAACTTGGATGAGGATGAAGTCAAGGGAATCTTGAAAAAGCAGTTTGAGAATGAGAAACTGGATGTTTTTTCCTTCTGGACTGCTTAGCAAGAAACACGGCTTGTCGCTTTATGGAATTTGGTCATGACACCCGTTGTTAACGGGGGTTTAGCTCTGATACCGCTTCTTTACGTGGTTTTTGCATTAGCGTGGTTTTTCGTGTTTGCCCTGTTGATTAATGACCAACATTAAACTCGTTTACTTCCGTACACAACTTCAAAAGGGACGCTGAAGTCTAACATCACACGATAATCCTCGCGTTTAGAGCTACTTCGCGGATGACTCAGGTTAACCAGAAATCTGCCTATAGTTTTAAATCTCCGTCAACAAGTCAGCTAATCAAGCCCGTGTCTATGTGAGAGGTGAAAGCAATTGACTACTTCAATCGTAGAGTGCCCGCATTGCCATTACAGATTCAATTACGAGTTCATCCCGTCAGTCTCATTCTACTCGATACGTCTTGGAACACAGAGGATACTCAAGTGCCCGCAATGCAGGGACCTTCACCGATTTAACGTCACCCACATCGGAACAGACCCTTCGCTGCCGACACACGGGGACAACTCAGAAACGGGCATCGGCGGAAGGATAATGGTTCTGCTGTTCGCTCCATTTGTGGCATTTGCCGCCATAGGTTGCTTTTTGCTGTTCACGTATGGGTACATCGTTGCATTCACGATTCTGCTAGCGATCGGAGTTGCCTGGCTATTTTCCTACGTTGCTTATCTTTTCTTGAAGACAAGCCAAAACATGAACAGCAAGCCCAAGGAGGCAACGTAGATGTCTGTTGAGCAGTTTACGGTTCAGCCAGCTTCCTTTATTGGAACTATTGCTTTGGCAATCCTTGTGGTGATGGGAACTGTTCTCTTGGCGTTAGCTCTTGCTACGGGAAGAAGAGCAAAAACCATCAAGGGCACTTTTGTCGTGCTGATGATTATAGGGGTGGCAGTCATTGGATCGGGCATTTTTCTGTTTTTTGCTTCCAACACTCCTTCAACAATAACCGTCGGCTTAGGATACGTGAGTGTGAAGTCGCCCAGCTTCTTCGGAGCTGGCGACATGAACATCGCTGCCGACAAAATAGCGTCTGCTTACGTTGGGCAGATAGGTTCAGGAAATTTTACTCTGTCGAAGCAGCATGGAACAAACTATGACCATTTCAACGTTGGGGCTTTTACGCTTGGAAATGGAAAAAATGCGTATGTTGTGTCTGACAATTCAACTGACCTCATAATTCAACTGACTGACGGCGAGTACGCGATTCTTGGCACATCGAACACAAATGCGCTTGCCGCAAGCTTCTCGGAATCTGTTTACCCGTTGAACCTCATTTAGAATTTCCAGCTGCTATCTGCTTGGTTTTAGCGAAGTTCCACCAGCCTCCCGGAAAACGTTAATGATTTAAAATTTAAATAGAATCACTTCTATAAAGAATAGTTATGAGCACTAAAAAGATTGGTTTTGGAAACTCTTTATTAACCGAAGTTGTTGAAACTGGAAAATGCGCGAGTTGCGGAACATGTGTTGTCACCTGCCCCTTCGGCAGCCTCGAAATGGCTAAGGGAAAACCCAGTTTGGTGAAGGAATGCAAGGTCTGCGGCATATGCGCTCAAGCCTGTCCGCGGTACAACTGGGCTATGGAAAAAGCTGAAGCATTCACTTTCAGCAAGATAAGAAATCCACAGGAAGAATTCGGAGTTTACCGCCGAATAGCCATCGCACAGGCGAAGCCAACCGACATCCTGAAGGCACGCCAAGACGGCGGAGCCGCCACCGCAATGCTTGTCGCCGCCTTGAAGAACGGGTTAATCGACGGCGCAGTGGTTTCTGGGAAAAGCCAAGAGAAACCCTTCCTTCCAGTCCCAGTTCTAGCGACAACTCCCGAGAAAATCGTAGAGTCGGCGGGTACAAAGTACACGTGCTCCTCAGCGCTTCTCGCTTTGCCTGAAGTGATTAAACAGAAAAAAACCCAGGTAGCGTTGGTGGGCACGCCCTGCCAGATTCAAGCCGTCCGAAAAATGCAGATGAACAACGTGAAAAAGATGAGCGCACCCATCAAGTACCTCGTGGGGCTCATGTGCTCGGAATGCTTCGACTACGAAGGACTCATGGAAACCCACATAAAAGGAAAACTCGGCATCAACCTCAACGACATAACAAAAATGAACATAAAAGGAAAAATGCTTGTGACCACGCCAGCGGGAACCACAGCCATACCGCTTGCCGACATAAAGCCTTACGTGAGAGCCAGCTGCAGTGTGTGTGAAGACTTCAGCAACGAACTCGCAGACGTCTCCGTGGGTGGACTTGGACTCGACGGTTGGACGTTCACGATCATCCGCACTGAAAAAGGCGAAGAACTCTTCAGTAACGCTGAAAAATCAGGGTTCTTGGAATCGAAGCCGCTTGAAGAAGGATCCTTCTCAAAGGGACTGCTACTTAAGCTGACAAAGAAGAAACATGACACAGCAGCCGCCAAAGCCCAGCCCAAACCGTAGCACAAAACAAACTCTTCCCCTTCCAGCCCGAAGCCTAAACCGCCGGCTTCTTTTTAAGAAATTGAAATAAACCACGATACAATACCGTTTAGGCTGGATGATGCGTTTGTCCTCTTTGGAAAGTGTGCTTCAAGAAGTAAAAAACGAGCTTATGCAAAAAAACAGCGTCCGGGAAGAAACGCATGAGTGCATGCGCAAAGCCACAAGCCTCTCCAAACAAGCCATCCTGCTGATCCACCAGAAAAAGTACGAGGAGGCTGAAAAATTCATTTCGGACGCGAAAGACAAGATTTCAAGCCTTCAGACGCTATCGAAGGATTATCCAGACATCATTTACGGCGGGATGTTCAGCGCGGCGCTACAGGAATACTCGGAAGCCCGCATATTTTTCGTGCTGGTTAAGGAGTCGCGCTTCGTTAACCCCTCCGAAATTAACGTGCCCTGCACCGATTACGTTCTCGGTTTAGCCGACGTCATAGGCGAGTACAGGCGGTTGGCGCTTGACAACCTGCGCGAGGGCGACGTCAAAAAGGCTGAGGACTGCCTCGAAATCATGGATCAAGTCTTCATTCAACTGCTTGCTCTTGACGAGGCTTACATGCTTGTCCCAGGACTCAGGCACAAGTCCGACACGGCACGAAGAATAATCGAAGCCACACGCGGCGACGTCACGCTTGAAATCCGCAGAAAATCCCTCGAAGACTACTTGAAAAAGTTTACCCCTTCAAAACCAGCGGCTAAACGAAAGACGCGAAAGGCAAAAACTTGAGTCAAGCGCCCAGATTAATGAAGAATTTCTCGGTTGAAAAGGCGCGTAACGCTCAGGTTTGCTTGTCGCAAAAAGTAATTCTGAAGGACAGGCTGCCCTGCCCAATTACAACGGTGGCAGGCGTAGATGTTTCGTACGTCGGCAACGTCGCCGTCGGAGCAGCAGTTGTCTTGGATTATGAATCGCTCAGGCTTTTGGAGTCCCAAGTTGCGACATGCCGAGTAAAAATGCCCTACATCCCGACGTTGCTCTCCTTCAGGGAACTCCCGCCGGCAATGGCTGCCATAAGAAAACTGAGGATTCAACCCGACGTGCTACTCGTTGACGCGCAAGGGTACGCGCATCCCTTCAGGTGCGGATTCGCCAGCCACCTTGGACTCGCCCTTGGAAAACCGACCGTCGGCGCCGCAAAAAGCCGCCTAATCGGCGAACCTGCAGAAATAAACGGGCAAGCGTATTTGGTTGACAAAGGCGAAGTCATCGGCGCCGTGGTCACAACTAAGCTTGGCGCCAAGCCCATTTACGTCAGCGTCGGACACATGGTTTCCCTTGAAACAGCAGTCAAAATCGTTAAGCACTGCGCGAAAAATCGTATCCCAGAGCCAACCTTGCAGGTACATAAGTCAGCGACCCAGGAAAGAATCAGGCTTGCGCTGGAAAGCAAAGTAAATATCGCCGAATCGTGAACTAACGCTATAGCGAGCGTGAAATGTTTGGCTGAAGAAGTAACCTTCGCAGACTTCCAAAAATTTGATTTCCGCATAGGCAAAATAGTTGAGGCAACTCAAGTTCCCGCATCCAAGAAACTCATCAAGTTAACGGTCGATTTCGGCTCCGAGAAGAGGACAGCGGTTGCAGGGCTCTTAAAATACTACACCCCGGAACAGCTGCTTGGAAAAAAATGCGTTTTCCTCCTCAACCTGCAAAGGCGTGTTTTGGCAGGCGTCGAATCCCAATGCATGATTCTGGCGGCGGAAGACAACGAAGACCACGTTTCTGTGCTGATGCCGGAGAAAGACATCGCAGAAGGCAGCAAAATCGGGTAACCCAACCGCCAGAGATTCAAGCGTAAAAGATTTCGAAGCCGTTTGGGTACGGGGACAGGCAACCTAAGGTCGGCGCGCGCAGCTGCTGTCATCCGCCACATCAAAAGCATTTTAGGCTACTTTCAGAACCCAGCTCAGTTAACTTTTTACGGGTAAAATGGTGCTGGGATCCCCCTCTCAACACCACTTTTGAAGTCATAATACCTCCTTCGGGTTAGAAAGGTTTTGAAGACGTTTGAGCATGGGGACGGGCAGCCGCGCGTGCCCTATATTAGCGCTGGTTTGTCCCGATATTATGTTAATGATTATTTAGCGCGAGCTAATTTATGACGAAGCGCTTGGGAGATTATTTATACATCTTTGAATGATACTGATAATCCATGGACCCCAGTTTTGGCTCGAGAATTGGATACCACGATGTGTTAGATAATTTATCGAGGAAAATTTGTAATGATTTTGAACTCGGGAGTTTTCTTGGAAATGAACTTGTTCTCACCGGATACGAAGACTTTAATTTCGTTTTGGATACAACACGCAACAGGTTTTTTGTAAAAGTTTTCGCAACCTCAAAGACAATACTTGATTGCAAAAGGTATGTAGATATTATGGCAAAGGTGATAGTCTCAGGCGTGAAGACCCCCAGTCTCATAAGAACAAGAAACGGATATCTGAACGTTCTCTCGTTGGGTCAAACAAATCTTAGATTCTGCTTGCTCGAATATGTAGATGGAAAAGACTTCTTCAACTTGTCAGAGAGACCGGATGACGTTGCGATTAGAAGGGTGGCGCAGCAGGCTGCACTAATCAACTCAATTGCGTTAAGACCTCCATTTGTCTATGACGCTTGGGCGGTAACTAATTTCAAAAAAGAGTTTGATAGAAAATCAAAATATCTATCGCTGGAAGATTTAAGGCAGCTAAGCTCACTGTATCGTGAGTTCGATCACCTGAAGATTCGAAAATTGCCACATTGTTTTGTACATGGGGATTTAGTGCGTACGAACATAATGAAGGATCGAAAAGGCGAAATTTGGATAATTGATTTTTCTGTTTCAAATACCTACCCACGCATACAAGAGATTTCTGTTCTTGCCAGCGACTTTCTTTTTGACTCAAAAAACAGGAGCGAAACTCGAAGAAAGTACAGGATTGCACTTGACGAATATCAAAAAACAAAACCCTTGACCGAGTTCGAGCGTAAAGCCCTTCCAAAGTACATCAAACTGGCATTTGGAATGCACATACTGCTTACGACCTACGAAAAGTCAGTCAATCAAAATTTCTCAAAGGAAACTGAGCATTATCTACAACTTGGGCGAGACGGATTAAGACAACTCGCTGATGACCATGATTTTTTCAACGAAATCATATAGGAGTTAACATTTGGGATGTTCTCGCATAGTAACTATCGCTTGAATCTCTTCCGCATGCTTCAAAAAGTCAGTAATAACGCCATCATTAAATAAAACTTAAAAATGCAAAGTGCAACTTAGATTTATACAAAGCATCAAAAGAGGAAAAATCTATGGGGCATTTCAGAAAACAAATGATTTCTTTCTTTATGACAAGTAATTGCAACCTGAGCTGCAGTTATTGCTATGTAGACCGATCTGAGCACGCAAATCAAACGCTAGATTTTGAATTTGCGAAGGTTGGAATGGACGATTATTTCCAAACTGACATGAAAAAGCACATAAGGTTCCAAGGACCAGGAGAACCAACTTGCGCTTTTGAGTTAATGAAGAAAATAACTGAATACGCTTACGGGATTGTAGGCGACGAATTAACATCTGAAATTCAGACAAACGGCACCTTTGGGCAAGGAATACGAGATTGGCTATCTGAGAATGTCGATAACATCTGGATTTCCTGCGACGGTTTGCCTGAACAACAAGACCGTTATCGCAAAACAAAAAGTGGACTTCCAACTTCAAAATTACTTGAAGAGAATGTTAAGTACCTAACGAAGGCTTGCAAAGGAATGACCGGCATCAGATCGACTATAACATCTGACAATGTGTTCAGCCAAAAAGCTAACATTGACTATTTTTACAGCTTAGGTGTTAGACATATCTGGACAGACCCTATTTTCCCAAGCGTTGGCGAAAAGGAACTCACTGACACGATGAGTCTTATGGAGTATGCCGACCAGTTCCTAAAAGCAAGGGAGCATGCCAAGAGAAAGGGGATGTTTTATGGAAGCTTCCTAGCATGCAACTTTGACGAAGAAGTCAACTATGCCTGTAGAGCTTGCTTACCCGTACCTCATTTGACAACAGATGGCTACGTGTCAGCATGCGACATGGCTTTATTTGGTGAAGATAAAAACCCCTTATCAGCTTTAATATATGGAAAATGGGATAAGAGAAACAAAAGAATTGTTTACGACGATGCTAAAATGAAAACCTTGCGTTCCAGATGCGCAGACAATATGCCCGGTTGTGAAGGATGCGTCGCGAAATACCATTGTGCTGGTTATTGCCTTGGAGAAGTGACTAACGAAACTGGAAGTATGTTCGGCAAAAAAGAAAGAGTGTGCGCGCCCATTAGATACTTGCTAAAGAACCTCACTCCCGAAGATTGCAAATATGAGTTTAGCCATCCCTAAGGGCGATATTTCCTAGAAAGGAAGCTGGTACGATCAAGATGAATGTCGAATTCTTACCAAGAGGAATTCTGGTAAAGTAATTACTAATAATAGTCGATTATCGACATTTGAAATTTATCGTTTTTTACGCTAAATGAATTTCTTATCTCCTCAATGCTTCGCTCTCTCGTCAAGTCTTTTATCATATATGTGGCATAAGTTGGCCTAATGAATCTAAAACCAACATTTGCGAGTTTCGAAATTACGCATTCTCTCGATGTAAAATCAAATATTATGTAACGGGGCCTCAACTCTTTCTCGACGGCAAGAATACAAGCCGATAGGTCAAGCGGGTTCACACAAATTAATTCTCTAATTTTAATACTATTATCTTCCTTAGTTCCCAATAAATATCCCACTGATTCGTTCTCCTTTTGAAAAACACAGATTAAGTTTACTGGCATCCATCCCCAGGCTTTTCGAATGCTGAGAAAATTTTGCGGCCTGTGAACGAACCCCAAAAGACCCGTTGCGTACTTTGAAAACATATTCATTATTGTCTCATCGTCAAAAGATGTGCGGATTTCGCGCAGGAGTCGGATTCCAGTTGACTTATGCTCGGCGCTATTTGGTGGAACGTTGGAACAGGATTTGAGTCCCATATTGTGGTCTATCAAATCAGAGTAGCCTAGTTTCTTGAAAAGGTTGTAAGCTACAAGAGATTTCTGAGTGCCAAGAAACGAATATCGAACATTTTGTGAGATTAATCTTGAGTGGGCTTCCTCGATGAGACGAGTCGCAATTCCTTTGTTGGTCGAACCTGGCTTAGTAACAATTGTCCAAAGGTATCCAAGTTTTTCCATGCCACTTATCGTTTGAACAGTATCTACTAGGATGCCAACCTGACCAAGAACTGTCTTACCTTCAGTAGCGTAGATTGCGTAACCTTCGGGTACTCGTTTATCTGCTTTAAGTATCTTTTCCACCAAATCTGGTGTGAGATACCAATCGAAACCCACAAGATTCAGTTCTAGTGCTTGTTGCCACTCGATTTCATCATACTCCAATATTTTCATGTTAGTATTTCTGCTCTCCCAAGTGACTAGTTAGAGTTGTCTGTCTTTTTGAATTCTTCCGCTTCCATCTTCATAATTGTATCGACGCAAGTGTAACCGCCATCAATAATCACTGTTGCCCCTGTTATGAAACTTGCCGAGTTCGTAATCAGGTAATGTGCGAGGTCCGCCACTTCTTCAGGTTTGCCATTTCTACCCAAAGGTGTGATCTGTGCTGCCTTATACGAGGATTCAGTGGCCATTTTCGTGTTAATCCATCCGGGAGCTATTGCGTTCACCCTAATGTTTCTGCTGCCAAGATTATTTGCTAGGCTTTTTGTTATGTTTATCAGTCCAGCCTTACTAGCTGAATACGATATGCTTGCAAATGAACCTTGAAGTCCGTCAGTGCTAGCAATGATTACGATACTTCCTCCGTTTTTGATGTTCTTTTGTAGTTTCACGGAAAATAATAACGGGGTCGTCAGATTGACGGCGATTATGTCATCCCATATCTTAAAGTCAAACTCATCGAACAATTCGCCTTCGAACGTTCCGGCGTTGTTGATTATCGCATCAAATTTGATTTTGCCCAGTTTTTCTATCACAGCTAAGGTTTGTTTTCTGTCTTTGAAATCTGCTTGAAAGATCTCTACAGTCTTGAGCGTTTCCTTAACCATCTTTGCTTCTTGCTCACCCGTATTGTACGTGCCATAGACAAAATAGCCCTCTTTCACGAGTTTCTCACAGATTGCTTTCCCTATCCCTCGAGACATTCCTGTCACAAGAGCTGTTTTTTGCGCTTTTTTCATTTGTACCCGCTCAGTTGATTCTGTAGAGTTTTTGCTTATTAATTTTAGGGTAATCTGAAGTTTTAGATAGTTTTCTTGAAAAAATCTTAAGTACTGAATAGGTGTATATAGTAGAAAAATCGCTTGTAAGTAAATTGCGACGGACAAAATCATCTAATTGATAAGAGGGTGGAGGAAAAGTGGAATACAAGGATTTGACAAAAGAAGATCTTATCAAAGAGAACATAAGACTAAACGGTATTATTTGCGAATTAAAGAGTGAACTGGCAAGCAATCCACCTAAGACACGGGAAGACAAGATAAAGTTGGCAATACTAGACGAAGCCCCTTATTCCTGTTGGGCATGCGACAGAAACTTCAACATAATTGTTTGGGCGGGAAATTGTGAAAAAATGTACAATATTTCCGCAAAGGAGGCCATAGGCAAGAATTACCTTGATCTATTTGTTGATGAATATGAGAGGACGCAGTCTGAGATGGACTGCTTGAGAATAATTGATAAAAACTATCGTCAAGTAAATTTCTTGGCTGGAGATAAAAAACAAAATGGTGGGACTGTGACTGTCTTGACGAACTGCTTCAGAGTTTATGACGAAGAGACAAAAGATTATTTACAAGCTGAAGTGGGGCTCGATATGGGTTTTGACGTCGACACCTTATTATCAAACTATCGTACTTGGCACGCATTGATGATGGAACAAGTGGAGAGAAATAAGAAATTATTGGAGTATGAAAAACGGGATTTGGTGGACCAGATAAAGCAGCATTTCAAGAAAGAAGAAGACGAGATTTGTGATGCAGAAAAATGCAATCTGAGATGGGCGGAAGAATCGAAAGAAATAGGCGGAGATTTTGCAAAGAAGTCGAGGGAAGAAGTTATTTCAAGAAGTGATGCATTGAAGGGCGAACTGAAAAAACGAAAGAATAGTTTGCTTGATCAAGTTTCTTCTGCCACGAAGCTCGAGGACCTCGATTCAATTAAAGATGAGGTTAGGGGGCTTTAAGTGAAAGTATTAGGCAATGTGAGAAAATGAATTGTGGTTGGTTCACTCTAAATATTCTTTAGTGGCTTAGCTTGCGCGCGGCACCAAATAAATAGCATAAAGGAGAAATAAAGAACTAGATGAAATTGCAGGAATCATTTGGGCGTTCAATGGATTTAGTTTTCAGACTTAAGGCAAACTACTTTAGCTTGGTTGGAGGCATACTTATTTCCCTTTCAACTAGTTGTTTCGCTAGTGCTACATTGAATGTTTTACCCGTTCACTTGAGCAAATGGACTGTGGTTCTTGCAGCTAGTTTTTTCTTGGTGTCTGCTTTTCTATTTACGATCCTTTCGATGAGTTTGGAAAAACTAAATGACTTGATTAATTCTGCTCCAACACGTGACGGTCTACCTGCAGAATTTTTGGAACAGCGGAATAACGCAAAACTAAAACTCTCTTTGTACAAAGATCGAGAAGAGGCGAGGCAAGAAATCTTTAGTCCTAAATTAAGAAAACTCTCATTTTATTTAGCTTCGTCTATTATTCTGGTGATAATTGGATTCATTTTGTTGCTTCTCCCATTTTAGTTACTAAATGAAATATCTTCAAGCATTATTTCTTGCAGTTTGGTTTTTCCTGTATGTTCAATTATCTCTTGATTTTGTAATCTAATTAAGAATTATGTTGGTATTTCGCTTGATAATTATGCCAAAAATCACAAGCTATGCCGTTGTTTAAGCCTTCCCAAAGCACCGCGAACCAATTGAGATGTTAAAAGAGAGGACTGCTATTGTTGCAATTTAAAAGCTAAAATACGCTTAGGATTATCAACCATCATGCTGCGAATTTCATTGTCAGTAACGCCCATTCTCTTGAGGCGAGGAATAATATTAACGATAATATGGTCATATCCTTTTCCTCCGTACTCCTTCAACTGAACCTTGTAGCAGATATCGTGAGATAGCACGATTTTATCTTTGTAACCTGCTTTCAACAATGCGACCAAGCAACTAATCCGATCTTCATCGTTAGGCTCCGAGATACCATCGCAAACAAACTCTGAGCCAAATGTGTCGAAGCTCAAATAAACTCCACGTTCAGCCACTTTAAGGTGGTAATTTGAATCGGTAAGCTCATCCATATGACTTAAAATTGTTCGAGTCAAATCGCCTCCTGCATCTTCAACAATGTCGAGTAAATCAAGATGTGTATGTCCCCAGACTTCAGGATGAATATTAAGTGCTGCTCCGGTCGCTTGTTGAGCCTTTACTGCTCCTATTAGAGATTCTTTTTCGAAGGGTTGCAGTGGACTCGAAGTGCCTATTTCACCAATAATTCCGGCGCGAATTTTGGTATTGCCAATTCCAGTATAGATGCTGTAGATAATTTCACGTGCAATTTGATCAGATTTTTTTGAAACAACTGAATTTTTTTGTGAGATACGCCTGTAATAACCAGACCCAGCAATTATGTTTATGCCCGTTGACTGGGAAACGCCCTGCAGAAATAAGGGGTCAGGGTAAAGGCCCACGTTTGTTAAGGAAATTATTGAATTTCCACCTGCTTTTTTGAAATAACTAATTTCTTTAATGGCAGCGATCTCGTTGTGCAAAATCAAGTTAGATTTGACATAATGCGCGTTATTTCTTATCTCATTCATCCGTTCAATCGTGACTTCTAAATCTCTGAGATATTCTTTTCCAGTAGGCGGAGGAACCCAAGCACATTCAAAATTTATATTGACGTGTTCATGCGATAGAGTGATTCCTAGGGAAGTTGGATCTAAGGGACCATTGACCGTTTGAATTTGAACCGTTATTATTAGCCTCATTCTACTATAACTCTGGTTAATTTTTAAAACCCACGTAGATTTCTATCATTTTGCTATTCGTCTGTCATCTGGTAAGACCAGCTCTGCCCAGATGTGCTCATTCTCCTTCGAAAAATTCTGATCACTAGCTTTTTCATAGCTTGTTAACAATTAGCGCGCGAGGAAGTATCAGGGATAAAGGAATCAACAGAATTTATATTCAAAGTCCATCATTTGATAGTTGATTAGAACAGGTGCAACTGAAACTTGACTTTAGAGATAGGGATTCTGTTCGCAATTGTCTCTATGCTGAGTTGGGGAACAGCTGATTTTTTTGCGAAGAAAGTAATTGACAAAATAGGTTGCACTACCACCCTCGTGTTTAATCTGTCCGCTTCCTTAGGGCCAATTCTCGTTTTTGCAGTTTTATTTTCCAAAATACCACCAATAACAATTGGTTTAGTGTCGATCACAGTGGTCGCAGGCGTTTTAGGAATTATCGGCTATATTTTTTTATACAGGGGGTTTCAAAAAGGCAAAGTATCGGTTGTTTCTCCTATTTCTGCAAGTTGGGCAGTCATAACAACATTGTTAGCAATTTTTCTTTTTAAAGAAGAACTAACGTTGTTACAAATCATCGGCATCATAGTTATTTTTGTTGGCGTCTTTCTTACATCCACAAATTTAGCCGAGTTAAAAAAGAGCATAAAACATGTGAGGTACAACGGGATTATGGATGGCATAATATCGATGATTGCCTGGGGAATTGCCTACGCAGTAATTAAACCTGTAGTCAGTACAGCTGGACCAATTATGGCGCTATTCCTTCTTCGGGCTGTAGGGACACTAAGTTTGTTTTCGTGGGTTGGATTTTCAGGAAAAAAAATTTCACGCCCGACGAAACTGGTATTTCTGTTCTTAATCATTGTCAGTGCTCTTGACACTTTTGGATTCGCAGCTTATAATGTTGGAATAACGACAGAATTTGTATCCATAGTAAGTCCTGTGGCAGCTACGTATCCGGCTGTAACAATTTTGCTTGCATATTTATTTCTGAAAGAGAGAGTGGTGAACAATCAAAAAATTGGAGTAGTTGCTATTTTAGCGGGTTTAGCCCTTATTTCAATAGTATAAGAATCAAGAGTAATTAACTAATTCTCGAAAAGTCAATTTGAGCTTTTCTCAAGTTCAGCGATATTGAAAAGTGTACGCATGGGGTTAGCAACTTCAGATTGTCAAAAGTTTGCAAAAATACATATGTTTAGCAAGTTTGAGCAAAAAGACACTGTATAAGTTGTCTATTGCCTCTCAAAGTCGATTTCAAAAGTCATACGGTTTAGTCAAAAACATAAACCTGAAAATCCATTAAAATAGACTTTATGTTTTTGTTATTCATGAAGTTCAAACTATCCTAACTTCCAGCTGCGTAAAGATATTTATTAGGAAACGAACGTTTGCAGTAAAGGGACCTAATTGATAAAAATTGCCGTGATTGGTTTAGGCAACTTTGGTAAGTTACATGCGAATAATTTTTTGAATATGCGAGGAGTCGACCTCTACGCAGTATGCGATTCTGATAAATCAAAACTCGACGCTTTTGAAAAAGAGGAAATAGAGAAGTACACCGATTATAAGGAGATTTTACAGAAAAGTAACATTCAAGCAGTGGATATTGTTGTTAATGAAAAAAGCCATTATGCCCTAGTAAAGGAGGCTTTGACCGCGGGCAAACATGTTATCGTGGAAAAACCACTTGCCGTTTCTTCAAAAGAAGCTGAGGAACTGCTTATGCTTTCGAAAACAAGTGGTCTTTTGCTAATGGTAGGGCATACCCTCAGATTTGATAATAGATATGCGCAAATCAAACAAGAGATTGAAACCGGCACCTTTGGAGAAATTGTTTCTTTCTACGCACGCAGAAATTACAAGCCCTCAACCTTTGAAAAGTATTCAGAAGTGCATCCTTTTCTTAGTTCGACGATACATGACATTGACCTATTTAACTGGTTAATAGGTGGAAAAGTGGTTAAAATCCACGCTAGGCAATCATTTTTCCTTAGACGAATGATGCCAGACGCAACATGGGCTATGTTGGTTTTAGACACTGGGGCAGTAGGCTTCTTCGAAAACGTTTCTCATCTTCCCGAGAATTCTCCATTTAAAAATGATTACGAAGTTGAGATTATTGGAACTAACGAAACAGCATTTGTTAGGCACTTTCCAGATATCGAAATATGGTCAAACTCACAAATGTCTTACTTCGACTTCCACATGGAGGCACATATCAATGACAATCTCAGTGGTGCCCTGAGAAGTGAACTCGAGTACTTTGCCGGATGCATAGAGAAAAATGAACAACCAAACAGGATTCCTCCAGAAGAAGCAGTTGAAGCCGTCAAAATCGCTGAAGCAATGATAGATTCAGCTAACAAAGGCTTTTCAATTAATTGTGACTTCCTTTCAGGAAAGAAGGAGACTTTTTGAGATGCCAGCGCACGCTAGATCTTTATCACGAAGAATCCCCCTGAACTGATTCCTCTTATTTGTTTGTGTATAGACGATTTGTGCGCTGACCTAATGTTAAGGAGGGCATCTAAATCTTTGCCTCATTGCTTGATCTTCGTGAGGCGTGCTTTGCATTCAACGGCTTTTTCTAGCAGTTTTTATTGGTAAATTGATGCTCGCGCGCTCTCTCCTATTGTTAATAGCTCAAGGTTTTGAACACGTTTGGGTATGGGGACGGGCAGTCCCGCCACCAATCTGAGTTTGATTCGGTTACATTGTTCTTTTTATTTCTGTCTTGTCAAAGTCTTTGTCGTTTGAGACTGTTTCTTGTGCGCCCACTCTTTCAGCGACAGCAAGGTGCAACCTGATCCACAGAAAAACCCGTAGCGCCCATATCCGACAATGCCGCCTACATGGAGTCAACATTGAAAGTCGCATTCCGCCCATCCCAAAGTCGCAACGTTCAAACAGCCTCAAACCCCAAACCAAAAAAGCAACAGGGAACGCAACCTGCCACCCGCGAAAGTCGCAACTTTCCCGTAGCAAAAGTCGCAACTTAAAAAATATTGCAAACAAAAACCAACCCAAAAAAAACCAAAACAGCAAAAGCCAACTGAAGAAAAAAATGGGCTACTGGGGAAAACTTAAATGGGTAAATCCCAACTCGTTATTGGATAATTTGTTGTGAAAGGTGTTTAGTTAATGGCAGCTAACGAAGAAGCACTTATGTGGGTCGAAAAGTACCGACCGAAAAACCTCAACGAAGTCGTAGACTTACGCGACATCGTCGAAAGCCTCAAAGCCTTCATGAAAAACCCCAAAACCATGCCGCACCTGATGTTCGCAGGCATACCAGGCACGGGAAAAACCACGCTCGCCCTATGCATCGCACATGAGCTTTTCGGCGCAAACTGGAAAAACTTCACGTTGGAGCTAAACGCGTCCGACGAAAGAGGCATCGACACCGTCCGCGAAAGAATAAAAGACTTCTCACGTTACAGCCGCGCAGGCTTCGAAAACGTGCCCTTCTCCCTGATTGTTCTAGACGAGTGCGACCAAATGACGGGCCCCGCACAGACAGCGTTGAGAAGGATAATGGAAACGGGTTCCCGCACATCAAGGTTCATTTTGATTTGTAACCAGTCAAGCAAGATAATTGAGCCGATTCAGAGCCGATGCGCCATCTACCGCTTTTCAAGGCTTGACAGGCAAGCGATGATTGATCATCTTCAGTGGATGTCCAAGCAGGAGAACGTTAGGCTGGAGCAGGCAGCGGCTGAGAGATTAGTGGATTACGCTGAAGGCGACTTGAGACACGCCATCAACGCTTTACAGACGGCTTCAGCCTACAAGGAAGGGTTGGTTGACGAGAAAACGGTTCTGCTGGTAATAGGGGAAGCCAGCCCCATGCAGGTGCAACAGATGATTAGGAAAGCGTTGTTCGGCGACTTCATGGAGGCAAGAAAAAAGATGTACGAGATAATGGGTTCATACGGCTTCTCAGGATCCGAAATAATACGGCAAATCCAGCGGGAAATCTTCAAGATGTCAGACTTGACGCCCGAGCAAAAGGCGGAGCTTTCAAACCTGATCGGCGAGTACGATTACCGATTAACTCAGGGCGCAAACAGCGACATCCAGCTGAGCGCGTTGCTTGCCCAGTTCGCGAAGTTCGGCAGAGGCATAGAGGAAACTTATGCGAAATGACCTTTTGTGGGTTGAAAAGTACCGTCCAAAAAAGATAGAGGACATAGTCGGCAACGAAGAAGCGAAAGCCACGTTTGTCGAGTGGCTCAGAGGCAAACGCAAAAGCAAAACAAAAAAAGCAGTGCTGCTTTACGGGCCGCCGGGCGTGGGAAAAACTGCGCTGGCTAACGCCGCCGCGAAAGAGTACGGGTTCACCATCATCGAAATGAACGCCAGCGACACGCGGTCAGAAAAAGCCATAAATGCCGTTGCGAAACCCGCAACTTCATACGTCGCCTTAGACGCTTTCTCAACATCAACACAGAGCAAAGGCAACATTCTCTTCCTCGACGAGGTCGACGGCATAGCAGGCAACGAGGACAGGGGCGGAGTAAGCGCCATAATAGAAATCGTTGAGAAATCCCAAGTCCCAGTCATCATGGCGGCAAACGACCCTGACATAGACAAGCTTAGACCGCTCAAGAAGGTTTGCTTGCTCATACGGTTTCAGCAGATAAGAATACCGCTTCTCATCGCCTTGCTCCAGAGAATCTGCCTGCTGGAACATGTGAAAGCCGAGTTTGAAGCACTTGAACACATTGCACAAAACAGCAGGGGCGACGTTCGGTCAGCCATAAATGACCTTCAAAGCCTAAGCGAACAAAACCGCGTCCTAACCCTTCAGGACACCATGACTTTGAGCTCAAGAAACAAGGACATCAGCATGGACGAAACGCTCCGAGGGTTCTTTTCGGCGAAATCCATCGCTGAAGCATCAGCCTTGCTTAGCCGCTCAAACGTTGACTACGACGAGCTCCTTATGTCGGTAAGCGACAACCTACCCAAACGGTACACCAACCCAGAGGAGCTTGCCGCAGCCTACGATTTCGTCTCGCAAGCCGACATGTACCGCGGAAGGATCGGAACGGAAAACTGGCATCTCCTAAAGTACTTCTACAACTCCATGTCCCAAGCCGCTTCAGTTGCGCCAGAATCTTACCTTCCCTTCGAATTCATCACGCCGCCCATTCGCATCATCACGCTGTTCTGGACAAAGGGCAAAAGATCAACGCTGGACGCCATCTGCGGCAAGATAGGAGCTCAATGCCACGTTTCCCACGAAAAAGCCAAACACGACTTCGTACCCTACGTCAAAACTTTGCTTCAACAGAAAAAATCAAGCCAGCTGGCTTCTTGGTTTAAGTTCACGCCTGAAGAGGCTGATTTCCTCGCTAAAATGAGCAGGTACTAGGGAGGAAACGTTGGGATGGTGGCAGTTTTAAACCCGAAGGCTTTCAAGCTTCCAAGGGTCGAGAGGGAAAAATTCGTCCTTCTAATGAATCTCGGTTTAGATTACAACAGGGAGCTAGGCGTCTTCTCAGTAAAAAACTGCAACAACATCGAGAAGCTCATGGATACGCTCACGGGCATACTGGACACGGAAGTGGTTTTCCTGCAAAGCTGCACCCGATGCGGAAAAGAGTTCCCATGCGCCGACTGCAAATACGGCGAGTTATGCACCACCAAGAACCTCCCGCTCAGCTGCGTTTGCCCCCAATGCCTCAGAGACAGAAAACAATTCGAAGAATACCTTGAGAAATTCTAACGCTCTTCGCTTTTTTAACATTACTAACTTGTTGTGTGTACTCGCTGTGTTTACCGTGTGTGAACTGACTATTTATTGAAATTCGCCGATTTACCCTGAAAGAAGTGAATCGGATGAAAAATAAGATAATCGAGGCTGAGGGCCTCACCAAAATCTACAAGAAATCGGTCAAAGCCGTGGACGACATTTCCTTCTCGGTTGAAGAGGGGGAACTGTTCGGTTTCCTTGGACCTAACGGCGCGGGAAAAACCACGACAATCAAGATGCTGACGACTTTGGCGGCGATAACTTCGGGAAAAGCAACCGTTGCTGGATACGATGTAAACAGTAAGCCAGCAGAAGTCCGCAAGACCATAGGCATTGTGCCGCAGGAACTTACGGCAGACGATGAACTCAAGGGCATAGAAAACCTGCTTCTCTCAGCCAAGCTCCACCATGTCCCGAACGATACCGCCCGCAAGAAGGCACAGGATTTGCTGAAGCTTTTGGAGCTCGAAAGTGCTGAGCAAAGACAGGTTAAAACCTACTCGGGCGGCATGCGCAGACGACTACAGTTGGCCATGGGTTTGATTCATGAGCCGAAAATCCTGTTTTTAGACGAGCCGACATTGGGGTTGGACATCCAAACGAGGCAGAACATGTGGGCTTACATTCGACGACTTAACCGTGAAGGCGGGATCACCGTATTCATGACGACACATTACTTGGAAGAAGCCGACTCTCTTTGTGACAGAGTCGCAATAATCGACAGCGGGGTAATCAAAGTGTCGGGTTCTCCTTCAGAGCTTAAAAGCAAACTTGCCGGAACAGTCTTGACTTTGCAGCTTACGGACGGCGCTGACGTATCCGCGATGCTCAGAGGAATCCAAGACGTTGCCGAAGTAGCGAAACAAGGAGAAATTTACCACCTTAAGCTCACCAGAACGGAGACGGCGCTACCGGCGATAGTTGAAGCCATAACCAAGAAAGGGCTCAAAATCTCCGATATAACATTGGCTAAACCGACACTTAACCAGGTCTTCCTGCAAATCACAGGCAACACAATGCGAGACGCAGGAAGAAACGGCGATTCGTTTGGACAGCGGGTTCTGATTGAGAGGATGAAGTAAAATGTTCGGCGACACTATAGCTTTGACAAATCGTTTCCTAAAAAAATGGATACGAAACCCCGCCGCCATGATGCCTGGATTATTCATGGCTGTCTTTTGGCTAGTGCTTTTTGGAAGTTCATTTAACCCCGTCAATCTTGTTCCCTCACAAATCGGTGGCACCGCGTTGTCGCCTGTTTTGCTTGAACAGATAAGGGCCGCCATAACTTCAGTGTTCGGCGGTGCAGCAAACTACATAACGTTCCTCACAGCGGGCGTAATCTCGTTCGTAGTTATAATTAACGCTGCCTACGGCGGAATCGACTTAGTACTTGATAGACAGCTAGGCTACCTTAACTCTCTACTGAGCGCACCGATATCCAGAGCATCAATATTTTTTTCGGGCGTAATGCAGAACTTTGTGAAAGCCATGTTCATAGCTTTGCTAACATTCATAATCGGTTTTCTTCTTCCAAACGGGTTACAAGTTGGCACGGGCTTCGGAGTGCTTAACCTCGTCGGCATCTTTGCTGCTTTCGGACTCTTAACGTTTGGATTTGGCTGTCTCTTCACCGCACTTGCCTACTCAGTAAAACAAGTTGATTCACTTGTTGCGATCGTAAACTTCCTGGCTTTTCCCTTGATCTTTATAAGCAGCGCCATATTTCCACTGGGAAATTTCCCATCATGGCTCAAAGGCATAGCTGAAGTTAACCCAATCACAAAAGCTTGCGAAACCGCCAGATTACTCATAGTAAACGGCAATCCCTCCTCAGGGCAACTGTCAACGCTTGCTGGAAACATGCTATATTTAGTCGTCTTCGCTGTAGTCTTTGCTGTGATTGGATACTTGATTGCGCGGAGAGCTTTGAAAGCAGAGTAAAGGAGAATCAAAGAATGACGACAGTAACGCAATGTGAATCAACCTTAAAAGCACTGGAGGAGTACTAAAAACCATGTCGAATTTACGTATCCCACGCGGACAAACCGTCAAACTCGACATTGTAGACGGCGAAGTCCAAATAGGCAACAACGCAACGATCGAAGCCAGCAACGGCAAAAACGTCGTCGTCACTGGAGGCGTCTACTTGGAAGGCAAAGCATACGTAAACTGCGATCTTGAATGTGACATACTGGAATCAAGGGCTTTCCTTTCAAAAAGCAAAGAGTTCGATTGGGATTCTGAAAGCGCACGGCTAGACGTGACAGGGCGATATGTTGGAAAACTCGAGGTAAACGGCAACTTGACCGTTCACAAACAACTCAACGTCAGCCACTCAGTAAAAGTCACAGGCTTAATAGACAGCGGAAATATCGACGTGGGCGGAAGAATACAAGCAGGCGCCATAAAATGCGGCAGAATCCGAGTCGGCGGACGCGCAGACATCGAAAACATGTTTGAAGCCTCAAGCGTTGACGTAGGCGGAAAAGTAGTCGCGCTTGGCAAAGTCAAACTAGGCGACCTCAATGTAGGCGGCGAAGTCGAAGTGGGCGGCGGATCCATATCGGGCAACATTCGAGTCGGCGGAAAATTCATCAGCAAATCACCGCTTGAGTTCGGCGAACTATTAGTCTACGGCAAAGGCTCGTTGCCTGACGGCTGCAAGGGACGCAAAGTTTCAACCTTCGGCAAACTGGAAGTCGAAGGAAACATAACTTGCGACCACATCGAGGTAGGCGGCGTCATTGAAATACGCGGCGATTGCCACGCTGAATATGTCGAGGTTGGCGGAAAATTTGAGGTGACGGGGTCACTCTTTGTTTCGGACAAACTTGAAGGCTACGGCGTGATAGAAGTAACTGGCGACTTTGAAAGTACAAAGCTACGAGTCAGCGGCAAATTGACGGCAACCAAGATTACAGTCAAAGAAGAGGCAGATATCAGCGGCAAAATAGAAACAAAAAATGGATTGAAAGCCAAACTGGTGACGGTACGGGGCGGCAGCCGATGCGAAGGCGTGTTGATTGGCGAGCGGGTGGAAATTGGGAAAAGCGTGGATTTAAGTTATGGTGGTGGGGGAATCAATTGGCTTATCGAACACCACGCCACTCTTCTCAATCAGGCATTGGCAGCGAGGGGTCTATGGACGGGTGGGGGCATGGCAAGAGTTGATGACGTTTATGGGATAGAAGTGTTGCTTGGCCCGATGTGCAGGGCCGGGCAGATATTCGCTGATACGGTTAGGCTTGAGCAGGGTTCAGCTGCAGAACAAGTAACTTACACCAGAGAGTTAAAGATGGATTTTGGCGCAGCGGTAAGCGAAGAGCCCAAAAAAGTGGACACACTTCCTAAACCCCCATTTTGACATACCTACGGGAGATGCGCATGCATGAGAGACCATGAAACTAAGCGTTCGAGAACCGACCTGTACGCTCAAGTGCTGGAGGTTCTCATTCGTTACCCTGAAGGCGGCAAAATCACCCGCATCTCCTACGGCGTAGGCGTCCCAGTGGATCGTCTTAGAAAAATGCTGGATGCGCTGAGCAGCTACGGCTTGGCTAGGAAACTTGCGGTCGAGGAGCAGACTCTGTACTTTGCTACCCCTCGCGGGCTAGAGTTTTTAGACACTTACTGGAAGATGAAAGGCTTCCTAGAAATATTCGGCGACAAGAAACTCAAATAAGTTAGCGCTAATTAGATTCTGTTTCAAACAATAAAACCGCAAAAGAATTCTTTTTGATTAATAATGGCGGTAAGACCCCCGTATACGAAAGCATCAACTAAACACACAGAAACAGCGAAGGCAAATCTTATCTAGCCACTGCTTATTAACACTCTTTATAGAAGGCGAGGTTTTATGGCGGAAGAACATGCAACATTAAACGTGGCATTATCCCAACTTAGACTTGCAACCAAAAAATTAGAGTTAGACCCTGGCATCTGCAGGATGCTTAGCCTGCCGAAACGCTCCATCAGCGTCAGCATCGACATCCGCATGGACAACGGGGTCGTCGGGGTTTTCAGCGGCGTCCGAGTCCAGCATTGGGACGCACGCGGGCCGTTCAAGGGAGGAATCCGCTACAGCCCCACCGTTACGCTTGACGATGTCACCGCTTTGGCGATGCTGATGACTTGGAAATGCGCCATCGCTAACATTCCGTTCGGAGGCGCGAAAGGCGGGATAATGGTGGACACGAAAAAGATGAGCAGGCATGAGCTTGAGCGGTTGACGAGAAGGTACGTAAGCCTCATCGTCGAGTATCTGGGTCCTCATCGCGACATCCCCGCGCCAGACATGTACACCGACGCACAGACCATGGCTTGGATAATGGACACATACAGCCAACTGAAAGGCTACAGCATACCCGAAAGCGCCACGGGCAAACCGGTTGAGATCGGCGGTTCATGGGGCAGAACGGAAGCCACGGGCAGAGGCGTCATCCACTGCGTAAAGCAAGCTGCGGAAAACAAAGGACTGAAACTTAAAAACGCCTCAGTTGCCATCCAAGGATTCGGCAACGTGGGTTATCATGCAGCAGCGACAGCTCAGGAAGTAGGCGCCAAAGTCATAGCCGTCAGCGACTCCACAGGAGGCATATTCGCGTCAGACGGCTTAAAGATCCCGGACGTTTTGGCGCACAAAGAAAAAACAGGTTCCGTGCAAAACTACAAAGACTCCAGAAACATAACCAACGCTGAACTGCTTGAGTTGCCCTGCGACGTGCTCATCCCGGCGGCTCTGGAGAACCAGATTACCTGCAAAAACGCGGACAAAATAAAGGCAAAAATGGTTGCTGAAGCCGCAAACGGGCCGACGACACCTGACGCTGACAAGGTTCTGTACGAAAAAGGGATTTGCCTCATACCCGACATACTTGCTAACTGCGGCGGAGTAACCGTCAGCTACTTTGAATGGGTCCAAAACCTGACACGCGAACAATGGACGCTGGAAACGGTAAACAGCAAGCTTGAGGAAAAAATGACTAAAGCCTTCAACGACGTCGCCGCCCTAGCGGAGAGGGAAGAGAGCGACATGCGCACTGGGGCGTTGATGCTGGGAGTCGGCAGGGTCGCGAACGCAATAAAAACACTGGGACTATGGCCATAAACTTTTTCTTTTTACATTTCTTGAAAGGGTCCAACAGTAAAGCCTTATGACAGAGGCTGTAATTTCTCAGCATTAGCTATGAAAAACATTCTTTGGCTTTGTTTTTTTCTAGTGCAAACGCTTAAAACCTTTCTCGTCATATCTGTTGAACCCCACAAAGGGACAGCAATCGGACTTGAGGGAGAAAAAAGGGTTTGGCGACGAAAATTTGCACGTTGGATTTCTGTTACGAGAATTCGCTTGTTAGAATCGTCGCCAACAGGAACTGCCCCGAGATTAAGCTTGCTGGCTTGACGGTTGGCCCCTTTGATGAGGGAAACGAGTATGAAGTTTATTTTTGGGTGGCGAAAGAGCTAGCCGATGCGGGAATGGCTCATTTCCGCGAAGACGACGTCTTGGACACGACTAAACTGTTTAAGGTGCAGTGGAGAGAAGGCGTGCAGATTCCAGGGCAAATCTCCGAGTTACCAATCGATTTTTACCCCAAGCTTAGACGCTACGTGGCTATCCTAAAACAGGAGGCCACTCAGCCTGAAAAAATAAGCGAGTACCAAAAAGCGCAGCATCTGGCAAAAGACGTGGTGAATTCCCGGCTGAAAAAGATCATTGCGCTTTCTGGTGCGCCTGGTCAAGGGGAACAGGTTCTTAAAAAGTTCTCTGGCGAAGAAAGAATCCTCTACGAGCAGCTGGTTAAGATTATTTCTGAGTGGAAAGCCAAGATTCTGGATGTGGAAGGTGAAAAGTAGAGATGACTAACGAACAGTTAACTGTGGATCCTCAGCAGCGTTTTCAGGAGTTTTTTAAGAGGGAAAAGTACCGTCAAAGAATCGCGCAGTTAGCCATGACCGGAAAAAACTCGATACTAATCGATTTTGAAGAACTCTACGGCTTCGACCAAGCGCTCGCGGAGCAGGTGCTCAACAGACCTGAAGAATACTTGCAGCATGCTGGAAAAGGCGCCTACGAGCAACTTCGCATAGAAGACGTTGAGTACGCTGAAAAAATAGAGAAAATCAGCATAAGAATCGTACAGCTCCTCGGCAAGGAACAGCTCCGAAAGCTCGGGTCAAAACAGATGACCAAGCTCGTTATGGTTGAGGGCATAGTTGTGAGAGCCACACCTGTGAGACCCATGGTTCTGCAAGGAGCATTCAAATGCAAACGCTGCGGAACCATGAACATGGTCGAGCAAACTGGGCAGTTTCTTAAAGCGCCCACCGTATGCATTGCACCCGACTGCGGAAGAGACGGCCCCTTCGAATTCGTCCAGGAAGAATCCACATTCATAGACTCACAAGACCTGCGGTTACAAGAAAAACCCGAAGACCTGCCTCCGGGGCAGTTGCCGCGTACATTAGCCGTCAAAACAGTGGGCGACGACATCGTTGACGTTGCCAGACCAGGAGACCACGTTTCCATAGTAGGCATCGTGCATGCTTTCGCGCCTTCGCTGATGGGAATGGGAAAACTTCGAACTTTTATCCTTCAACTTGATGCTAACTCCGTCGAATTGCTGGGCAAAGAACCCGAAACTTCTCCACCAACCCCTGAAGAGGAAGAAAAAATCCAAGCCCTGTCGAAAGACCCGTGGGTGCACAGAAAAATCAGGGATTCCATCGCGCCGTCAATCTTCGGCTACGAACATATCAAAGAAGCAATTATGTATTTGCTCTTCGGCGGAGTCTCAAAAACCCTACCTGACGTAAGCATCAGAGGAGAACCCAACATCTTGCTGATCGGAGACCCTGGAACCGCCAAATCGCAGCTTCTCCAGTATGTAGCCAGAATAGCGCCCCGTGGACTATACACTTCTGGAAGGGGAACAACCGCCGCAGGATTAACTGCCGCAGTGGTACGGGAAAAAGGCGGAAGTATGTCGCTGGAAGCAGGAGCTTTGGTGCTAGCCGACAAAGGAATAGCTTGTATCGACGAAATGGACAAAATGCGTCCTGAAGACCGCGTTGCCATCCATGAGGCGATGGAGCAGCATACGGTTTCGGTTGCGAAAGGCGGCATCGTTGCGACGTTGAATGCGAGAACTGCGGTTTTGGCGGCTGCCAACCCGTCTTTAGGCAGGTATGAGCCGAACCGCACCGTGGCGGAGAACGTTCCGTTGCCAGTGACCATTTTGTCCCGTTTTGACTTGATTTTCGTGCTTCGTGACGTGCCTAACAAGGAGTCGGACAGTAAAATGTCGAAGCATATTTTGGAGATTCATCGTAGGGGAGCGAGTCCTGTTGAGGCGCAGGTTGACGCGGAGTTGCTGCGCAAATATGTCAGTTACGCGAAGGGGATTAAGCCTGTGCTTACCGACGACGCACTAAAGCAGCTTAGCGACTTCTATTTAGCCATGCGTTCGGCAAGCGAAACAGAAGGCTCACCCGTGGCGATAACTGCACGCCAGCTTGAGTCGCTTATTCGCCTTTCAGAAGCCCGAGCTCGGGTAGCGCTACGTCGGGAAGTAACTGCTGAAGATGCAGGCGCCGCTATCTCTATCATGAAGAAGTCTCTGGAAGAAGTTGGGATTGACTTGTCCTCGTACAAAATGGACATTGACCTTATAATGACGGGCAGACCCAAAAGCATCCGTGACAGACTCTCCATCGTGTTGTCAACGCTGATGAGCATGGAGAAGGTGACGGGCATAGTTGAGAAGGAGGCGCTTGTCACCGAGTTGGAGACGAAGAGCAAGATTCCAAGGGGCGAAGTCGAACGCATGATAAGCCAGCTGCTTCGTGAGGGAACAATCTACGAGCCCAGAGAAGGATGCTTAAAGAAAACCTAAGCAGAGCCGTGCATTGTCGATTAAGCCAGTGGTGGCAAAAGAAAGCTTCGGTCAGGATATGTAGGTGGTTTTTTTGTCTTCTTCTTTGCGGGTCTGTTCAGCTTCCAACGCGCGTTTTTCTTCAATCTGCTGAAGCCGAGTCACCATTGTTTCCGCACGGGCGATTTCCTCGTTTAACCCGGTTAAGTCGAGGTCGAAGTTGAAAGTTGATTTTAAGACTTCCAGCACGCTTTTCGCCGAGAGAGGGTCAGGAAGGTAACCGCGGGTTTCGCCGAGCAGGCAGAGAGCCTCTATTTTCTTGAATTTTGCCAAGCCAAGTATGAGTCCAGCCGTTCCGACGATGGGGCTTCCCGAGTTGCTAAGTGTGGCGCCTGCCTGCAATGCCTTGTTTAGGAGTTCCTGCGAAGTCGCCGCGATGAAGACTTTGGGTTTCTCTTTAGGCTCCATTCGGTAGCCGCCTATGGTTGCGATTGTTTTCACGTTGTGCCTCTCCGAGAACGCGAGGATTTGATCGGCGATTTCGTACTGTCCCTCGATTGTCTGCGATTGGCTGTCGCCGGTGAACAGGATCAAGTCGTTTCCGTTTGGGTTCTTGTAGTAGTAGAACACGCCTCTGAGTAAGCGGACGTTTCCCTTCTTGTTGACCAAGACAAAGTATGGAAAGTGAGGCGAGTAGAGGTACGCTACCTTCTTGGGTTTCAACTGCTTCACCAGGTAGCGGAGGGCGATTTTGCCCACAAGCCCTAAGCCTGGAAGACCCTCTATCAGAATCGGGTTGTTCGGCTGGATTTCAGCGAACTCTTTAAGGTAAGTTTCTTTCATTTTCGCTACTCCTTTTCATTGCCATACGGTACTTAAGATACTTGTCGTCTGGGGAGAATTTTGGCGGGTGCGGAATCCTGACTGGGCCGCCGCAGTAGGGGCAGTTGTCCTTTTTCAGGGTGTACTTGTTGCAGTTTACGCATTTACGCAGTTGCCAAACCAATCATTTTTCCCTTCTGAAAGAGCCTTTTCCGCCGGCTTTTGTGATGTTTGTCACTACGTTTTGAGCTACCTTCTGAAGGACGTCTTCAGCCCGCTTGTAGTTTTCCGCCGCTGCCTCGACGCTATACTTGGGCGCTGCCATAACGTAGAACGTCACGGCTGCATCCTTAAGCTTCTCTGACTTTGCCTTGTCGAATGATTCTTTGATTATTTTTACGCCGTTGGGTTTCGTGCAGCGGATTTCAAGCACTCCTCGGACCTTAACCATCTTAACGTGGATGCGTTCCTGAGCGACCTCAACGAAGGCTTTGGCGAGGTTCTCCTCCACGCCGATTTCAGTTAAGGCGTCTGGACCTTCAATCGCTGCTTTCTCGAAGCCTTCGTACAAGCCGTACTTGTCCTCGACGATTCTGCCCGCTTTCTTGTAGGTTTCTTCGGCGGTTAACCCTGTTTTTTCTGCGACGCCGCGAAGCAGGGCTTCGGCTTTTCTTTCCTTTTTCCATGAAAGAACCTTCTCGATTCTTTCCCTTTTGGTGACCCGCCTAAGCGATAAGTCGATGTGTCCTTTTTCGAGGTCTACCCGTAAAACTTTAAGAACGGCTTTTTGTCCTTCACGCACGAAGTCGCGGATGTTTCTTATCCAAGAGGATGAGATTTCTGAGACGTGCAACAACCCGCGTTTGTCGTACTCGTCAAGTTTAGCGTAAGCGCCGTAGTCCGTCACGGTTTCGACGGTGGCGATGACCAAGTCGCCGGCTTCAGGCCATTCGAGCTTACGCTCAGCCATTCATTTAGTCATCCCTACTCGAGAACTGCTTGTACTTCCCCGTTTATCTTGGCTCTTCCGCCCGACGGTTCCGCGAGCACTTCTCCGCACACGTTGCACGTTATCTTGTTGACGGCGTTGCTGAAGATTAATTGCTCGTTGCCGCACTTTGAGCATTTGACTCTTAGGAAGACGCTTTTTGGCTTCGGGATAAGTTTACTCCATTCAGACATGACTTTTTCTCTCCACAACTACTGTATGTTTAATTTTCTTAGGCGGATGCCGTCTTTGTGCCTCATGTAATTGCAGACCTTGCATTTGAGGCGCAGGGTTTGCTTCTTGGTTGTTTTCGCGAATTCTCGTTGCAACGCATATTTTTGTCCGCCGTATCCCTCTTTTTCTCTTGCGTGGGCTCGTTCTCCGTGAGCCAGTGCTCTACGTTTTCCAGGTTTGTAAAGCGTTACGCTGTGAATTTGATGAGTTTTGCATTTTGGGCAGTAAGTCTTTACTTCTTTAGGAACGTTCACTTTTTCACTACCAGCTTTGCATAGAAGGAACATACGCATTCTTATACTTTTTCGCCTACTGGCTGAAAATCATGGTTTTTTTCGAAAAATGGCTTTTTGCGGTGTTCTATATTTTTTTAAGTTGCGACTTTTGCCTTGGTGAAAGTTGCGACTTTCGCGGGTGGCAGGTTGCTTTTCATGTTGCTTTTTGGGTTTAGGCTTGGCTTCTGTAAGAACATTGCGACTTTCGGATGGGCGGAATGCGACTTTCCATGTTGAGCGTATGTTGACGTTATTGTCGGTTATGGGCGGGTTAGGTTTCAAGGCTGTTTAGGTTTTGCGTGAATTTCGGATTTTAGAAGCGCGGCTGCGATTTTTCGGATGAGGGCTGCTTTGAGTTAGAAATTTGCTGTTGATGCATTGATCTTACGAAACGCCGTCGGGCGGAGTGGTTAACGCGCTGACTTGAAATTCAAAAAGCAAAGAGGGCTAAAGCCAAAAGGCAAGCCAGCCAATAGATCATGTGCTCGCAAGAGGTTCAAATCCCTTCCCCGGCGCCAAAACTTAAAATTTATTGTCAAACTCGTCAACTAGAAGTCGGGCGGCAAAGACTGAAACGGCAAAGTTTGCGCTCAGAATACTTCAAATTCCAGCTTTGGTCCATCAAGCGTAAGTTTAAGCTGATTTAAGATATCGCGACCAATTAAACGCTGTATCCCTCTTTACCAAGAGAACCTCGGCATACTCGAAAACGTGCCCGTCTAAAACAATGGTTGCTATCGAAGCAGGCTGTTTCTGCCACCTGCCATTATAGCCTTTGGTGGTTATCTCTGTGATTGGAAGAAGCCCTATTTGGCTTGCCAGCGTTTGGGGAATGACCGATTTGAAAGCGCCCGAATCAACAACTCCTCTGCCGCTAATGCTGGGCTGACCTTTGACGAAAGGATTTACGACTGTTATATCCAAGACTACTGCAGGTGGGTCATAGGTGGCGTCGTAAGGTTTCATTTCCTTTTATGCCTCAGGTGACGGCAACTCAACAGTTTCTTTTCCACTGTCCACCTTACCGATATAAACGGGAACATACCCTAACTTGTCATACACCTTTATGGCAAGTTTAACCCTGTTTTCGTCATAGCCAACTATTTTGCCGTCATAAACTGCAATGAACTTGCCGCAGTACCTTGAAGACTTGAGGAGCTCAGTCTTGATTCCATCGAAAAATCTTTTGTTACGCAAGAATTTGGTTTCTTCATAAGGTTTCGTATTTAGTTCCCTGCTTTTTTGGTCGAGTCCTCTCTCGGTCTGCATTATAGCCCCTCCAAATGAGAAAAGGCATAGTTCACTTATCAAGTTTGCTCAAAACCCAAGGAGTAATTCTGCTAGACAAGTATTGCAATGGACGATCTTGCATTCGCGGGGGTTCGAATCCCTTCCCAAGCACCTGTTTTGTTAAAATGGTGAATTCTGCTCTCTTTAAGTTCGAATTATCTTATTTATTAGATTACGTATGCTTTTTTAGAGAGCGTAGTTTATCTTGTCAAGTTAAACGGGTATTGAACATTCATGTCAAGTGTTGCTTCAGGGATTAAGCGATATGTGGACTTTGATGTTATCGTTAAGATTCTGCCGTTGATTGCCTTCGCTGTCCCGCTGGTTTTGCTGTATCTGCTGAACCCCGCCGACCCGTACCTTCAGGTCAGCCCGCAAGCGTCATTCCAGCTGATGTGGAAGGGCAGAACCTTCCAGCTTTTCTTCATCTGGCTGATAACGCTCGAGTTTATTCTCAGTTGGGAAATCTTCAAGACAAAGATAAGCAGACAAAGCAAGGCGAAGCTTGCCGCCGTCACGGTTGCCCTGCTGCTTCCCACGCTGTACGTGATAGCCGAGTATTACCTCGGGTTAAACGGCGCCATTGCAAACTGGTCTCTGCAGAACGGCGTTGCATTCTACAACTCCATGCCGCTGTCGATCGAGTACCTTGTCTTCTCGGTTCTTTTCTGCTTCACCGTTCTCTTGTTCTTCGGGAAAAAGGGTCTCGCAGGTTTCGCTTTGCCCGGGTTGTTTGTCGGGTTAGTGGGAATCATATACACCATCGACAACGTGTTTCCTAACGGTGAGTTTACGCCGTTCCAGATTTTGGTTCCGACAACGGCTACTCTTGCTGCTAAAACCTTGAACTGGCTCGGCTATGCGACTTCTATGACGACAGTTAACGGGATGCCGACCCTGCAGGCGACTGGACCTTTGGGAACGGCGAAGTTTTCGATAGCTTGGCCCTGCGCTGGAATTGAAAGCTTTTTGATTTACACGGCGGTTGTATTGCTGTTTCTGCAGCAGATGCACATCTCTTGGAAGGCTAAAACTGGGTACTTCGTTTTCGGCGCGGTTGTCACCTACTTCATAAACGTGCTTAGGATAGTCACCATCTTCCAGATTGGCATGCAGTACGGCGTGAACTCAATCCAAGTTGACAATTTCCATTACTATTACGGTCCGCTCTACGCGATAACGTGGATCGTGTCTTACCCGCTCATCATCTTTGCCGTTCAAGCCTTGTGGCGCAGAAGAAAAAATGGGAAAACAGCCAAAGATGACACTCTTAAGAAACCGCAACCTGCACCGCTAAGCCCTGCTTGACCAGAATCTTCGCGTTTTCAGCAGGCAGAGAAGCAACGTCCTCAACCTTAAAGGGACCGTAAGACTTCATGTCTGCACCAATGATCGCGGGAATGCTTTTAGTGAATCTTAAAGCAACACGCTTGTGATCCGCTTCAGCTTCGACTTTAACCGCGGTTTGCGGCGGAATTTGTTGCGAGGTCTGAGGTGTGGTTTGCGGTATAGTCTGGCTAATCTGTCCTTGAAGAAGGTCTCTTGTGAACTTTTGATAAGCGCCCGCGAAAGACAGAAAGCTTTCGCACATTTTGGCTTCTTCAACCGTTAAAAGTTCAGACGGCAACGTTTGGTTCTGGCTGATTGTTTCAAGCAGTTTTCTGTATCTTGCCAAGAGCAGTTCCTCAAGCATCAAGGTCACATTATTGGCTTCACGGTCAAGGAGACTTACCTTAACGGATTTTTTGTCGGGCAAACGATTTTCTTCTCTTAAGCGCTTTAGGTAATCCGCTATTCGAGTGTAGAAGTCAGGCGGTAACCTGCCCAGTTGAGCCTCTTCAACTTCTCTTCGCCATGCCGTGTAAAGTTCAGTGTACATTAGTTTGCCACCTTAGCCCTTCCCTTGCATATTAGCATAATTGCCGCCGCCGAAGGCAACTCTTTAACCTCGTTCTTGTATGGACCCAGCGTTTCCCCGCCCATCTTGAACTCGGGCGCGTCAGAGACCAACACTTTTACTTCCCCCTTTTTAAAAGCTACCGCTCCAGTGAACGGGTCAAAATCCATAAGGTTCTTGGCGGGGAACTCGACTTTTTTTAATCCTGTTTTGCCATGCAGGGTCCCGTTCATCCGAATTAAACGGTGCACATCCGTAGTTACGACCGTGTCGATTTTTGCCGACTGCACGTCTCTCACGTGCTCAGCGAGTTTCAGCCATGTTTGAACGCTTATGCCGCTGACGCTTTCCCAGCGGCCCTCACTAATGCAACGACTCACGAAATCCGCCCTGTTTTTGACAACCGCGGTGTTCTTCAAGCCGATGCTTTTCAGGTCTTCTTTGGACGCGTTTTGGACAAAATCTTGCATTCCCAGTTTTAGCCGCTTGTTCCAACCGAAATTGTGCAGGTTGAATTTTTTAGGGATCTTCCTTCCACGTTTCTCCCTGGCATCCTTATCCAGCACCGATATGCCTAATCCTGTGACGTAGTCAACGATTTCCTTCCTTGCCATGGCGTCCAGTGAGCGTACGGCTTCGTCCTCAACGTGCACGTGGTATCCCCTGTGCCCAGAAAAAAACACGTGCAGCTCATCTAAAGAAAAACCAAAATCGTTGCTCAGCATATCAATCAGTTTGGCAGCCTCTTCTCTGGCTGCTTGTATGCAGAGCTCGCACGGCCAGGTTTTGGTCGAGAATTTTGTTCCTTCGCAAGCGGGGCAAACCTCAGGGGTTAAGCCTCTGCCGCTGAAGCCGCATTTGGCGCAGGTGAATTCGTCGTGGATTTTGTTGCAGCTACTTGGAATGTGGTCGGCGTCGATGTCGAAGACCAAGTCTGCGCCTAACCAGCCTTTTTTGTCCATGTCGAAATCTGGGTTTTCATAGTAAGCGCAGGAATGGTAAACGTCTGACGGGACGGTGTTGTTAAGAGCTGCCCGTAAATTGGCGATTCCCGAGAAGGCTTTGTGCCTAACCATGAAGCGCTCCTTGAAAGTGAGGTAGCCAAACTCTCTTTGGTCAAGAAAGATCGGCGCGGGAATCACGGTTAAGGGGTCTCGGTAGTAGTCACAGAATTTTTGGTAAACGAAGTCTCTAGAAGCCTCCAAGTCCCCTCAGTTCCCCTTCTGCCTATTGACATACTGAATAGCCTTCACAAATTTATCAATATACCGATGCGAAAAGCCGTTTGCTCACGGTTTCGAGATGAAGATTAACCTGCAGTCGAGCAAGCGGAGATTAGAGATGAAGATACTGGAGAATCAGAGGAATCGGCTGGTAATTTGACCCTGACACCGCGAGCACTACCACTAAGAAGGTCAGCCATAGCGTTGTGGCGATCAACTCTTTTTTCCTCTGAGGGATTAACACGTAGACGAAAATGAAGGGCATGTACCAGTTCTGGAAGTAGGGCAACATGAAGCTTGGCAGAAGCAAGAAAAACGCGGACAAAGAAAGCAGGCTGTTCTTGTTTAACATGTAAATCGCGTAGGCGAGGGTTACGGTTAACGTCATCAGGATTGAGAAGGTCTGGAGCGACCATGAGATTCCCGTGTTCGTAGCGAAAGCGTTGATGCCGTTCATGATGAATTGCGAGCTTGTAGCCAGTAAGTAAGGTGCGCTCAGAAGAGCAGTGGAGATGCTGGCAAACCCGAAGATTAAGCCGCCGATCACAGCTTTGTTGGTCGCTAAACTGCGAGGTTTGTTCTCCTGAAAAAGCTTAATTAATCCGACCAGGATGAGCGGGAAAAGGAAAATTCCTGCTTGATACTTGAAAAACACCGAGATGGCAACGAGCAAGAAGAAGTAGTCGTAACGTTCAGTGAGAAACATGAATATGGCAAACAGCGAGAACAGGAAGGCAACTGAATCGAACATGCCGTCAGCTGCGTAAACTACCAAAGAAACGTAAACAATGTAGACGCCGAACAGCCGAAGAATCAGAGGCATGTCTTTCTGCATCAAATACTTTAGGAAAAAATAGACGCCGACGGTTGCAAAAAGCAGGAAAATGACTATCTCAATCTTGTAAATTAGGGTGGGGTTGAAACCGTTTTGTAGAAGAACGCCAAACGGCAAGAACAAGAAGATGCTGCCTAAGGGGTATAGTTGCGGCATTTCTGGCCAAGTCACGTACTTGTAGGGCGAAGTGTCAAGGTTTGAAAGCTTGCCTAAGGGTTGGCTGAAAACTGAAAATCCGTTCTTTAGAAACAGGCTGGAAACGTAGGAGTCTCTTGCATTGTCGGTGTACCAGTTTTCAAACGTTGCAAGCGGGTTTGAATTGAAGATTGCGATCGTAAGCCAGACAACCAGTGATATTAACAGCAGGATTAGTAGGACTCGGCGGTTTTTCTTGCTTAACGAAGGCATGCTTAGCTTACTGGAATTAACTTTAGAAGTGGCTGACTTTAACGTTAAGAGCATTGCTGAAACTAAACTGGCGAAGAACAGGATTTTTGAGGCGTCGTTTAGCCGAGAATATGGAAGGGCAACGTTTGGCTCTTGAACGGAAATGCGTAAGTTGATGATGCCAGGGGCGGGTGAGTTTGAGACGAAGACTGCTTCGTAATAGTTGGGTGTTGCGATGAAGCTGTATGTAATGTTTGAGTCCGTGGTGATTGAGTAAGTGGTGTTGCTGAGGGTTAAAACATATTCAACTATTGGAACCATAATTGAAAAATTCTTTTGAAAAGCGGTCGGCGACTGCACCCACAGGGTGATGTTTTCTCCGCCGCGGAAGGCTCCCAAACCCTCCGTGTACGTTTCGTTTGGACTTAAGGTGAGGGTGCTTTTCGAAGCGTATGATTGGCTGCCCCCTGGATATAAACTGACGGCGGCGAGGACTATGCTTAGCACAAGGGCTGCTAGAGCGACAAAAAGAAGGATCTTGATGCTTGGGCGCTTCATCAGAGGGTCTATCCTTAATTTAGCACAAGCTACCAAACAGGTACTATTATATGTTAATGCAAAACAAGGTTTGTAAGAAGGTCAAGACTGCGAAATTGCCTTTAACGTGTAAGTTATAAAGCTTTGAATCTCGGTCAAACTTAACTTTGATTTTCCTCTTTTTCGGTTAACGAACAGAATCGGGGTTTCCCTCACGTTAAAGTTCCTCAAATGAGCTTGCCTTATGGTTTCTATCTGTATCTCGTAGGTGTGACTGTGAAGGTTGCCGATGGCTGCTCTCAGGAATTGTGTGGAGTAGCAGCGGAAGCCGCTGGTGCAGTCTTGAGGTTTTAGCCCGAGGGAAAACTTGGCGAAAGAGTTAGCAACCCGGCTGATCGTTTTTCTGGTGAAAGGCCAATTCATTATGTTGCCGCCTTTGATGTACCTGCTGCCGACTACTATTCCACATTTTGTCTTGTGCATTGTTGACAAGAGTTGCGGGATGGCTTTCGGGTTATGTGAGTAGTCGGCGTCCATGGTGATAATGTATTTTGGGGGTAAAGTTGAGTTTAAGAAAAACTTGAAGCCGTCAGTTATTGCGGTTCCCAAACCGCTTTTTTCAGGTCTGATACAGAGAAGGATGTTGCCGTACTTACCTTGTTTCTTCTGTACAAGTTCTGCTGTTTTGTCCGGGCTCGAATCGTCGATGACAAGGATTGTGCTGTTTAAGTTTAGGCTCTCAATGTCATCGATTAATTTGGAGATGTTTTCGGCTTCACCATAAGTGGGTAGGATTACCCCAACTTCTGATCCGAGAACGGTATTTCCAATTAATTGATAGTTCATACGACTCTAACGGTTGTTTTACTATCTAAGATGCGCATATAAATCTTAAGTAATTACGCCGATGAAGAAAGCCTTTGCTTGCGCTTATAGTAGGCAAGCGGGTGATAAACTCGGCGGCACAAATCGTCCCTGTTCTTACATACACTATGCGTCTGCAACAGGGAGCATTGAGGCGGAGTGTAACGTGTCGCAGAACCTCTTTCGCCTGCGATATGCTCGATTTGGTAACGAGTCAACCGTTCGTTGTAGTCTGAGAAGGTTTTGAATAATTCGTTCACGTTTTCCGAGGACATACCGATGTTAACCAGAAACGAGGTAAGGGTGAACCGTTCGATGTGGGACAGGTGATGATTCGACTTGGCTGTTTCAAGAAGGGATTGTATACAGGGTGGATAAGCGCCTTGAACGACGGTTTTCGGGAACTCCTCGGTTTCTATCTCCCCGACCACTTCAGAGGCAAGTTTCTTCAACCCTTCGGCTACGACGCCCAACTCAGACGGGCACTTCTGAAGCTTAACGTCTAATCTTTTTTCTACCCGTCTGCGAACCTCCTCCAGCAGCAGCCTCGCGACGTCTTTTTTGTTTAGGTAAACACTCCCGTGGGCGAGGATGCTGTTCGTCAGCTTCCACTTTTTATCATGCAGATGCGCCGAGTTTCTTAAGTAATCAGTGAAGCTAACGCTAAACTCAAAAGGCGAATCAACACCCAAGTTTTCCTTTGGAGTTAAAGCTATCTTCCAGCCAAAATCCTGCGCTATCTTCACGATTTTTTCTTCAGGCTCATTCAATAAATCTGAAGCCGCCTGCTTTGCCTCTGCCAGCGCATACCTCTTTTTGATAAACGAGTTCTCTGTCGCTATTACCAGAACGATCGCGACTGGGAATGAAGGGATTTCTATGTTATCTTTAGTTTTCTTGCCAACAGTCACGTTCAGAAGCGCGTTCTTTACTCTGTCTTCAGCCCGCTCTAAAATCCGAGAATTCTCAGGGCTCACTATTGTATCAAGCGTTAAATCCAGCAGCTTTATTCGTTCACCAGTTTCCCTGAGAAAAGGGTATTTGGCTAAATCTGTGTCGGTGAACCTTGCCGATTCAACTTGCAAGTTAGCCACTATTCAGTTTCGATTCTTGGCGCCAAGAAGAAGGTCAGTTTTCCCTCTTTCGCCTGCTGAAAATCGATTTTCACAGGCATGTCCGTGGAGAATTCAAGCGTTGCAATTTCGGAGGTGGCTGATGCGGCTTTGATGATTTCAGACAGGTAGCTTAAGCTGAAAGTTGCCTTGGCGTTCTCCTTAACTTCCAAGTCAAGCAGTGCGTCGCTGCCTTTCTGCAGAGTTATGGTTGCACCCATCAGGTCGCCTGAAGCGCTGAGAGTCAGCTTCTCGGGTTCCGCTTCAATGCGCACGTGGTCGCTTACCAGCTGCGCGTCTTCGATTGCTTGGCTTAAGCCTTGGGTTGTGGTTTTGGCTTTGACGTTGAAGGTTATTTTTGGAGTGGGCACTTCCTCTTCGGAGGCTTCCAAGGTTGGCATCGTGAAGTTTCTGCTGTACTTGCCTGTTATCGTTACTAGCAGTCTGCCAGTTTTGTCGTCAAGGGACAGCTCAACTGCCTCGTCTTTTCCCGCGCGTTTGAGAAGTTTAAGCAGCTCGCTGATGTTAATGCAGATTTTCGAAGGGTCAGTTGAGACGTACTCTTGAAAAAGGGATTTTGGCCATTCAAAATCGATCATAGCAACCCGAGATGGGTCCATGGCTCGAAGTTTCATCCCTTCAGGGTCGATTTTGAAGGTGGCTTCGTCAACTAGGATTGAGATGGCTGTAGCCATGTCTCTTAAGAGTTTAGCGTCGGACACTTTAAGCTTAAACATGTTATAGCTCCTCTTCCTCGCTTAATGCATATCAACTGTGAAGTTATATAGCTTCCCAATAAGCTTTGAGGTAGTAAATAAATTGTTCTAATACAAGCGCTTGGCAGCGTAAAATAAGTCTGCTCTCCTTGTTGACCAGCGCCAAAAGGTTTTTTCAGGCTTTACAAGCGTGACTCTTATGCTTTCAAAAGAATAGCAATTAGAAAACTATGAAGAACATTCTTTAGCTGTATTCTCTGAACGTGTAGTTGCATTTGGTACAGCGTAGAAACTGGGTTGAAGACTCGTCTGCTCCGCGGGTCTGTACTTGCCAGACGTATGCCGTGTTGTTCCCGCATCTGGGACATTCAATCCGCACGGTGGGCAACGTGCTTAACTTCTGCTCTTCCTTCCCGATGACGGCGACAAACTGCTGGGGGTTGTGCTGAATCACCTTCGGAGCCACCTCGACTTTCTCGCCAGCCTCAGGCTTCTTGTAGCCGCACTTGATGCACGCGAGAATCAGAGAAGCCTCTTTGCCGCTCTTTGATTTCTTTGGCTCAAGACGGGAACCGCATTTAGGGCAGAACTCCATGTTTCCCCACTCCAATATTTCTATCCGTTTTTGATTCCCTTAGCAATGTACCTTTTAAACCTTTTCTAAGTCACGCGAAATCAGAGAGTAACCCCAGAAGCGATAAGGTGCGCCACTCGGAGGGGCTCGGGGAAACTGCCGTTTGTGGCGGTGGACAAGATGACTTCTTCGGCGTCAGACTCGGAGATGCCCGCGACTTCCATGTAGAGCCTCTTGCCCCTGCAGGTTACCTCATGGATTTTTCCTGCGTCAAGAATTATTCTCCAACGTTCCTCGCTTAGGGGCAGGTTACTTAGCGCCTCATGGACGGCTTCCAAGTCAGGCTTGTCATGGGTAAGGGCGATGACGGGAAGCTCGGTTGCCAAGTTGAGCCTTTTGATGTCGACGACGTTGAAGCCGGCAAGCGTGATGCCGTCCAACATTATCAGGCGCAGCTGCTTACAGTGAGGCGAACCGTTAACCATCGAGGCAAGCTTGTCGGTCGCGTCGAAGCCGTCGACTTCAACGTGGGTGTGCATGACGCCGTCGATTTGGCAGCCCCCTCGGAAAACGACGCCCACAACGATCACGGAACCCGGCGTGTGAGGGACAAATTTGCCGTCGTCGACGCCGAGGATGCGGATTTCAGGCTTTATGACTCGAAACTCTTTGGGCTCCAAAACGCTTCACTGAAGAATAGTAGGCACGTTTCGGCTTTTAAAACTGAAGGTCAAATTTAGTCTTGACAGATGAGCTGCGCGTGGACCGCAAAGACGCTTCCGCACCTCTAAGCCCCAACCTTTTCCCATCTTCCCCAATCCTTTCGTATCTTTCCGTATCTTTCTGCACCTTTCCCAACCTTTTTAGACCTTCCCGCACCCTAACCTGACACAAACCCAAGCCCTAAACCAAAAAAACAACCCAAAACAACCAATCCCAAAAAAGGACCCCCTACCCTTACTTGCAAACAAGAAGCAAAAAAAAGAAAAAACTGAAACGGACTACGCTTTTAAGACGCAGTCTAACTCTTTGCTGAAAGCGTCGTTTGCTTCCCGAACCTTCTCAACAGCCCGGACCAAAGCGTCTTCAGGCTTAGCGCGCCCCTTCATCCTGATGTAAATGTTAGGACTCGACGCTAAAGGATGCGGCACATCGTAACCCGCGAACTCCACAGTCTTATCTTCCAGCAACCGCTTCGCCAACAAATTGCAGAGCCCATGACTGCTGCCAACGATCTCGATCTTAAGCTCGTTCCCTGACTTTTTCAAAACGTTAATCTTCAAGCTACCCATTTCGCTAAACCTCTTCCTTTCCGTAGTCAGGCGCCAACTTACGCTTCTCGATGTTACCGCACTTAGGGCAACGCAACTCATACCGTTCAGGCTCAAGAAGGCTACCGCATCGGGAGCAGAAAGCATCCACAATGCCTAAGTTCTTATCGTTCGTAGACAGGTGGAAAATGCGGTTTTTCTCGCTGATAACCTTAGCCCTCACGATGTCGCCTGGCTTGCACACGTCACTCATCGAGGTAACGTACCTGTCGGAAACGTCTGAAATATGCAGAATGCCGCCGAACTCGCCTGAAAGCCGCTTGTTACCCACCTTAAAGATCCGCACCAAAACGTTGTCAGATTGAGCGTTACCGATCTGCCCCACAACCGTGCTGGATAGCTTCGGCACGACGGCACCTTCAACTGCGGGGTAAACGGAAACGCGCCTGTTCTGCAGGTCAACAAGTGAGCGACCCACGATTTTTGAGAAGATGACGCCGTCTTTAACGTACGTTCCAGAGTCTGGAATGAACTCTTCAATGACGCCTAAGCGTTCTCCAGGCACAACTAAATGACCACTTTTTTGTTCAGGAGATTTTAGACTCATAACATTTTACCTTTTGCATTTTTGAATAAGTTAAACGGACCGTTTTGATAAACGCATATGCTTAGTTTCCAATCTTATCAATAAACCTTTTGTTTAAGACGGCAGGTCCCACGGGCCTTTCTGTTCAGGTCCGTTTCTGACTCGTGTGTCACACATACGATTAGACTGGGGTAAGGACCGTGGGTGTTTATGGTTTTTTTCAAGAAGGAAAATGTCCTTCATCAACAACACGGCAGGTCAACGAGGCTGCCTCTTTCGGTTTGCGTGGAAAACAATTGTGTCATCATCTTCATCATCATCTTCAACAACAAGCCAAAAACAAAATTCCGACGCGGTTCAGCCGACGCCGACCTGAATGGGCTTTTTGAGCTTGCTCAGCAACACGACCCTGCTTTCAGGCGCTTCGTCGATGACCATGTAACCTGTCTTCTCCGCCAGTTGCTGAGCGAAATCTTTAACCTCAACGTGCATCGGCATGCGTTCAAACCCCAAGCGCAAGCCGGAGAAGCCGATGTGCATGTACGCCTTTGCCTCAACGTACGTCGGACTGGCTTTCTCAACAAGCTTAGCGTACTCGTCCACGCGGTTCATGTTAAGATCCTTCACCAGCGTCGTTCGAACAACGGTTGGGCAGCGGAAGCTCGGCAACAAACTCAGCGTCTCGTTCAATTTTGCCCACGCGCCTCCAAACTCTGGTCGACAAACCTTCTTGTAAACGTGGTCGTTTGGCGCGCACACCGAAATGTAGAGTTGCGTGGGTTCCTGGCTGAGTTTTGAAAGCTTAGCTGGCAGGGTGCCGTTGGAAACAAGAAACGTTGTTAAGCCCTTGCGGTGGAAAGTTCGAATGAGCTCTCCTAGGGGCTCGTAAAGCGTCGGTTCCCCAGTTAGGCTGATGGCAACCTGTTTAGGCGTCAACGCTTCCTGGAACTTGCGCCAGTTAGCTTTCGAGTTACCCTTGTACCCAGTTAAAATCTTTTCCTGAGCTTTGAAGCATCCCTCCACAATCGACTCCGGCGAGTCCATTTTCGGAATTTTCATTTCGTCCCAAGTTACCTGCAAGTCGCCGCTCTGTGCTCTCCAACAGAACAGGCACTGCTGAGTACAGTAGTACAGGCTCGGCGTCATCTGGATGCACCTGTGCGATTTTACCCCGTAAAACTTCTGTTTATAACAGGGTCTATCGTTGACTATGGACTCGTAGAGCCACTTGCACCTTTTAACAGCCGAGTGACTACCCACCAAATGGTACTTTTGCTTCTTCAAAGCACCTAAAAGCGCTGAGGCAGCGTTTTTTTCCAACTCTTCCACCGAAATCTGTGTAAATTTAGAAGCTTCACTCTATTAAAAACCCCGTTGGCAAAAACCGATTTCTTATCATAAAATCCATGTTGGTAAACTTGTTAGGTTGAATTCGGGCAACTATTGGATAGAATAATGGCAAAGTTTAAAATCATCTCTTAATTATTCAATGAGTTAACTACAGATGTGAGTATCTACCTTTCAGGATGGCAGAGTGGTTTGAGTAAAAAGATTGTTACAGTTACCCTTTTGGCATTATTGTCATTAAGTATTATTCTTACGCCATTAGTCGCGGTGCTCGGGCAAAACACCAGCATAGGCGTAAGCATTCTTCAAGTCGTTCCTGCAAGTCAGGCGAACATTTACGTGGCTAACATGGGTCAATACAACGGGACGCCTGGAACATCCATGAACCTTCAAGGAACCATCTACACCAGCAACGGCACCTTCAACATAATTGTCGGCAACGACATCGTTTCAAGCGGCACTTCTGTCGGGTACTACGTTAACTCCAACTTCACCGTGCCACAGCTACCCTACGGCGGCTACAACTTGATTCTTGAAGACATAAAAGCAAACAACCTGAACTCCACAGGTTCAACCCCTGAAACGTTCACAATCCTAACCGGCTACACAATAACTCCTGTTCCCGCATATGTGCAGGAAGGTAACAATGTAGCGCTTACTGCCTCAGTCACAGGCGGCACTTCTGGCACATCTTACGTCGCCAACGTCACCGTCGCACTTCCAAGCGCACTTGACGAAAGCTACTCAGAACTAGTGCCGTTGGGAACCGCTAATAGTCTGGGAACTGCAAGTTCGCAGGTCACTTTCCCAGGAAGCTTTACGCCGAGCGGGGCAGGCGTATCCAACCCTACCGAATACGCAGGTACATACACGGCGTACTTCAACCAAACCGATGGTTTAGGGTCAGCCACGTTTGCCGTGGGCTTCCTTGACTCAACAGCCTATCACAGAGGCCAAACAGCAACGGTTAACGCGATAGGCTACGCTTCGGGTCAGACTGCAACGTTAGCAGTCACCAGTTCCTCAGGCGCAAATATTCTTTCCACACCACAACCATCACCATGGATCGCCTCGGATAACGGCACACTCACCACAACATTTACCGTTCCTTCTGACGCCGCGATCGGAAGCTATAACGTAACGATAACCACCACGAGCGGCACCCCGAAAGCAGTGATAGACGAGCAAAGCTTTTCAGTTTCAGGGTACCCTGTTAGTATCACAACTGTAAATCTAGCCGGCGAAACTGTTCCCAACATAGCTGTCAAAGTCCAAGACACATTAGCCGGCACATCTTACAGTGCAACAAGCGGATATAACGGAGTAGCAAGCTTTAATCTTGAAGCAGGTCCCTACAATCTGACCGCCACAATGAACGGCTTTACCGTAGGCCAAGGCAATATAGTGGTCACAGGAGCAGGCAGCTTTACCCTTTCATGCCAGTTAACTGACCTTGTAGTTTTGGTGCAGAATGAAAATGGAACCGCGCTGCCATTCGTGAATTTACTTATTACTTACACCTACGGGTCGTCTCAAAAAGGAAACATGTCAGGCGAAACGGGTCCTTCGGGAACTTTCACGGCGGACTCCATGATAGTTGACGCAAGCTACACTATCGAGGCTTCATTATACAATCAAGTGTTCAACTCCGGCAATGAAACCATCAGCAGCCTTCCATCGCAAGCCGTCAGCCATGAAACGATAATATGCCCAACTGAACCGGTAACAATCAACGTGGTTGGTTACACCAACACTCCAATCTCTGGCGCAAACATACAACTTGTCGAAATAACAAACGGCTTATTCTACACCGCCACAACAGACAGCTCAGGCTCAGCAACCGCGCCAGTCACCTTCGGAATGTACAGGCTTCAAATATACCAAAACAGCATTCTGCTCAACCAGACTACCATCCAAGCCTTCAGCAGCAGCCAATACAACATACGCTGCACTCTCTACGGAATCCAAGTGACAGTGAAAGTTGTAGACTATTTCGGTTCGCCAATTTCAAACGTTAACGTCACAGTGAACGGACCATCCACGGAGCGCCTCTCAGCTAAGACTCCGGGAGACGGAACAGCAACATTCAACAACATCGTCGGCGGCAACTTGCAGATAGTGGCGTTTGCTCAGGGCGCAGAGAATAGCTATCAAGCTGTAGCCCTAACCGTCGACCAACCGACCTCCGTCCAGATAAAGATGGATGGGTTCATCGCTTTCGGATCATTCTTAATGCCTACAAGCGCACTGCTAACAGTCATCATCATATTAGTAGCGGTCATCCTGCTAGTTACCGTCGAAATTTACTGGCGAAGAAGACACCGTGCCAGTGGAACTTAAATATCAAACTTCCCCTGAAAAGAATAAAGTTTATATCTTAACCAAATAACATAGAGGAACCAAGGACAAAACAACAAAACCCAACATGATTTTGATTTGACAATTGAGGTGTATCTATTGGCTCAATCAAAAGCTTGTTCTCCAACATGCCCATCTTTTAAGTGCAGCCAAAACTCTGTTCTCTACCGACGAGACTCCATTTGGTGTAAACAGACCGAAGAAATGTGCAATGTCGCAAACTGCACCTACTCCATGTGCCTAAAAAGGCGGTTGTTGCCACAAGGAGTATGCGGCGAAACCGTCAAACGCAAAACCGTTGAAAAAGACATTGATGACGGCTTCTTGGCTGAATCAATAAGACTTAAAGGTAAAGCTTTGCGCAAACTCGGAGACAAAGAACTCTTTTAATATAAACTAAAAACCAAAAACTAAGTTACTCGTGCCGAAAAAACGAGTATTCCCCTTCTTCTTATTTTGACTGAACACGTTTAACTACTGGCGGTTTAACTTTTTTAAGAATCCTGTAGCCACAGATAATGCATTTGGTCTCTCCGCCACGCAGTTCGAGTTCTTCGGATGGCACTCTTGCACCGCATCTCATGCATTCGTAAACAATCCCTGATTTTTCCATTAGAAACGCCTTCTCCTACAAAGAAAAGTATTTTGCTTTTAAAGGTTTCCAATACCTTGCTGTTAATGAGGATATAAAGTTGAGAAAAAGGCTTCGAAAAAAACTTTCCACCGCATTCTCTTCTGCAGAGTTAAATCTAATTTACAATTCCTTTGACATAATAGGAGACATAGCAATCATTAAAGTGTCAAGCGGCAACATAATCAACGCTCAAAAAGTAGCAACCCAAATAATGGCTGTCCACCGAAATGTTAAGACGGTTTTTGCCCAAACTAGTCCTATCTCAGGTGATTTTAGGGTTAGGGAACTAAGATTGCTGGCAGGAGAAGACCAAACATGCACTCGGCACAGGGAGTCGGGCTGCGTATTTGCGGTTGACGTGAAGAAATGTTATTTTTCGCCTAGACTTTCGCATGAACGCTCACGGATTGCTGGGCTTGTTAAAAACGGCGAGACTGTTGTTAATATGTTTGCAGGGGTCGGCTGCTTTAGCATCATAATCGCGAAAACCGTGCCCCAAACTAAAGTGTTCTCAATTGACGTTAACCCGACAGCTGTCAAGTTCATGGAAGAAAACGTTAAAATCAACAGGGTTTACGGCAAAGTGACCCCGCTGCTTGGCGACTCAAAAGAAGTAATCATCCAGCAACTGCAGCGCAAGGCTGACCGAGTTTTGATGCCTCTGCCTGAAAAAGCCGTCGAATACCTTCCCTACGCGGTTTCAGCCCTCAAGCCAGGCGGCGGCTGGATACACCTCTACGATTTCCAGCATGCCACGGGAAAAAAAGACCCCGCTGATAAAACAAAATTGAATGTAGCCCAAAAACTTGACACTCTTGGAGTGGGTTACAGTTTCGTTTTTGCGCGCGTAGTTCGCAGCACGGGTCCTAACTGGTACCAAACTGTTCTGGACATACGGGTCGATTCGCAGCCAAGCAAGTTTTAATAGCTTAGCCGTGAAATACTTATTCTGTGAGGAAAATTGAAGCGTAAACTTATGGGCATCTTGGCTTGCCCCATCGACAAGTACCATCCTCTTGAACTTCACGTTTTCGAAGAGAAAGATGAAGTGGTGGAAGGGCTCATCGTTTGCCCGAAGTGCCTGCGCTGGTACCCGATCAGGGACGAAATCCCAGAAATGCTTCCTGATGAACTTCGAAAAGAGACTGAAGACTTGCCTTTCTTAAAGAAGTGGAAGGCGAAAGTCCCAGAAAAAATAGTTACCGAAGGAAAACCGTTCAGCCTAAAGTAGCTTCTTACCTTGTTAGGTTTATCGCCCTGTTTTTAGCTGAAGATTGCATTGCGGCTTGAGCGATTTCCAACGCTTTTACTCCATCCTCTCCTGTTATAAGCGGCTTTTTCTTTTCAAGCACGCATTCCGCGAAGTGTTGAAGTTCACATTTCAACGGTTCCTGAAACGGGTACCTCGGCTGCACAGTCTCCTTTTGCTGTTCAATCCACAAGTCTTGAGTTATGTAATCAAGCCGCATTATAGCGTCGCTTCCCGTAACAGTTAACGTCCGCGTTTTGTACGGTGTCAGCCAGTTGGATTCTATGAAGGCGCTCTCCCCATTCTTGTAGGTGAGCATTATGTGGGCGTAATCCTCGAATTTGCGGTTCCTCATGCTTCCCATTTTAGCGTAAACCGTGATTGGGTCCTGCTGAGATATGAAACGCATCACGTCTATGTCATGTATCGCCGTGTCCTTAACCACACCCACATCGCCTATACGCTCAGGCCACTGCGAAACACGTTTCGCGTTAGAACAAACTAACTCGCCGATTTTCTTACTCTGGACTGCTTCACGGATGACCTGAAGCCCCGGGATAAACCTCTGAAGAAACCCCACGGTTAAGACAAGACCGTTCTGCTCCGCAACTGCACAAAGCTTCTCCGCCTGCTTCGAGTTGGTGGCCATTGGTTTCTCGACTAGAACATGCTTGCCAGCCCTCAAAGCTTTGAATGCTTCTTTAGCAAGAACCGTTGACCAAGTGCAAATGCTGACAGCTTCTATTTCCTTGTTTTGAAGCATTCGGGAACTGTCAGTGTAGGCTTTTGCGCCAAACTGTTCAGCGATGGCTTTTGCTCTTTCAGGGTTAACGTCGCAGATGGCAACCAGTTCGGTTGAGGGAAGTTCCTTGTAGACTCGGGCGTGGTTTTTCCCCCAAAAACCTGTGCCGATTACTGCTACCCCAATTTTCTTCATTTCTATCTGGTTCCTCTTCCTAGTCCACGGTATATGAAGCCTTCTGCTTCAACGTCCTTACGATCCAAGGCGCCTGCCAAATCGACGATTACTGAAGCGGTCTTCGTTAAAGCTTTAAGCTTCCTTAGGTTTAAGTGTTTAAACTGTTCTTCCCCCGTGAGTAACACTACGCAGTCAACGCCTTCAACAGCCTCATTTAAGCTTGTCTTAACCACGCCTAAATCTGACATGGCGCCTTTTGAGGTGGGATCGTATACGCTGATCTTAGCGCCTTTTAACTGCAGGAGTTTAACGAAAACCATGGGGGTTGTGCCCGGCGTGAATGCGCCTAAAACCGCAATCCTTGCTCTCCTCAGAGTTTTGTTGCAGCTTCGCAGCGCGTCCTGCGTCAAGTTGACCGCGTGCTTGACCATCTCCTCGTTTATCTGCCTTGCTAAGGTCGGCAGCCTAAGCTTAACATTAAGGTTCTCGGCGCCTTCAAGAAGCAGGTACGCTTCACTCTTGTTTTCTTCATCAACCGTCGTAGGCCAAAAATTTGGGTCATTTGACTCCAGCAACTTCAGGACTTCAAAGTAATCGATGTTTGCGCTTTCGCAGAAAACGGCCATTTCATTTGCTAAAGCCGCACTTGCATCCTGCTTTGCCGCCTTAAAAAGCGCCGCCATTTCCGACGTCTTCACGTCGTTTATTTGCTTAACGTTCTTGGCAATTGCTTTTAAAACGGTCAGAGCAGCTTCTTTACCCGTTTCTCCCACAACAGAAACCGTCAACTCCAAGTCCGTCATCGGCTCAAAAAGCTTGACCTGGGAATTATGAATTGGAACGTAAGCTAAACCGAAATCCAAACCCGCCTTTAAACCTGAAGTGTTCTCCAACGTTTCCCTCATCACACCTTCAACAAAACCCAAACCCGCAACTTCACTGTAAATAACAAGGACGCCAGAATGCAATGCCGCCCCGATCTGCTTTAGCGTGTTTAACGCTTCTGACGGGTCAATTTTTTTCTTATCATCAACGTCTACGGGAACCGTGATTACTACAACGTCGCTTCGAGAAACAGCCTCTTTCAGCTCACCCGTAACGCCAAGTTGCCCCGAGTTGATTAGGCTCTTCACTTTTCCCTCAATTTCCTGCTCCCTGAACGGCGTTTTACCTTTCGCCAGTTTTTTCACCACGGTTGGATCGGCATCTGAGCATTCAACCTTAAAACCAGCGGAAGCAAAGGAGTAAGCGTAAAGGAACCCTTTTCGCCCGCATCCCACAACGCCGACAAGATATTTTGACCGCTTTTCATTCGTGTCAATCTCGTCTGGTTTTACGCTCAAAACATCAGGCATTTCGCAGGTCTTCTCCCAGAGCAGTTATGCTTGCTAAATGGTTTTCAGGGTTTTTTCAAGCCTTGAACTGTAGTCTTTAACTAGCTTTAATGCTTTTTCTTGGTTTTTCGCCTCAGCGTACAGCCTAAAAACGGGTTCTGTGCCGCTGGGTCTGATGAGAATTGCGCTGTTGTCGCTGAACCATATTTTCACTCCATCGATCGTGCTTATGTTTTTGCCCTTCACCTGCTCATGCAGCTTTTTGAGAAGAGCATCCTTCTTCTCGTCTGGGCACTCGATTTTTCCTTTTTCGATAAAGTACTGCGGTTGCTCGGCGACGAGCTCGGAAAGTTTCTTTCCAGTCTGAGCCATAATGTCAAGCAGCAGAGCCGTCGTCATTGCCCCGTCCCTTACGGCTTGGTGTGGACCGTAGAAGACTCCACCGTTTTCTTCTCCGCCGAGTTTAGCGTTTAACTCCTTCATTTTCTGGGAAACCGTTACGCTTCCAACTTTAGTCCAGACCAGCTCGCCCTTGTAGGCTTCAACCGTGTCCTTGATGAGTGTAGAACTGCTCACAGGAGTAACAATTTTGGCGCCCGGGTTCTTGGAAAGAAACTGTTTTATAACTACAGCAAAAGTCTTGTCCCCCCAGTAGATGACGCCTTTCTCGTCAGCAAAAATCGAGCGGTCAGCGTCACCGTCAAAAGCCACGCCCATGTCTGCGCCGAGGGCTTTCACAGTTGCGGACAGGTCAGTGAGGCTTTCAGGTCTTGGTTCAGGCATTCTTCCTGGAAAAGTGCCGTCGATGTTGGCGTTGATTCTTGTTACTTTGCAGCCCAGTTCCCGCAGCAGCTGCGGACCCGTCAGGCCTCCCACACTGTTGGCGGGGTCAATAACGACATGGAAATGCTTCTGCGCTATTTTCTTTAGGTTAACATGACTTTTTATTGCCTGCACGTACTCGTCGTTGACTCCAGGCTGATCCTGCACCGTGCCCAGTTTATCCCATTCTGCGAACACGATTTTGTTATCAAAGTAGATGTTCTCTATTTCGACTTCTTGCTCGTGTGAAGTTTCAATCCCGTCGCTCCAAATAACCTTGATGCCGTTGTATTCAGGCGGGTTATGCGAAGCGGTAATGATCACGCCGCCGTCCATCCTGTGATTTTTAACGGCGAACTGCAGAGCAGGAGTAGGTGACATCCCAGCGAAGTAAACTTTGCATCCAGTCGCGGTTAAACCTGAAATCACCGCCTTAGAAAACATACCGCCGCTGGTTCTAGCATCATGCCCCAACAGCAAGTTTTTTCTTCCGAAAAAAGTTCCAATTGCACAGCCAACCTTTGCTGCCATTTCAGGCGTCAATTCAACGTTGACTAATCCTCGGATGCCGTTTGTTCCGAAAAGCTTTCTTTCACCCATAAACTTCACTTCATAAACTCTTAACAGTTAACTTTCGGTTTTATAATGTTTTCAGCGACCTCTTTCGCAGGGCAAACCTGAGACGCATCTGAAAGGTGCAGGTTATCCTTGATTTTCGCATGATCACCGATTATGCAGCCGCTTGAGAGTGTGACGTGTCTTCCGACGCGCGCTCCTTCGCCGATTAACGCCCCATCAACGACGGTGAAATCGCCGATTGTTGCGTGTGGAAAAACCACCGAGTTGCTTATCCGCGCGTTTTCGCCCACGGTGACATTTTCGCCCAAGATAGCGTAGGGGCCGACGACGGACTTTTCACCTACACAAACCCCCTTGTCAAAGGCAACAGGATTCTTCAACTCGAAGTTTTTAGCTTTTTCAGGCTTGAGAGTTTTAACCAAGGAATCAAGGATAATCTTGTTTGTTTGCAGATACTCCTCGGGTTTGCCAATGTCAATCCACGTCCCGCTGACAAAGTGACCGAAAAGCTTTCCCTCTTCTGCCAGCTTGGGGAAAACCTCTCGCTCCATGGAAACGCCTCTTCCCGCAGGAATATAATCGAAAACTTCGGGGCTTAGAACGTAGACTCCTGCGTTTATGAGGCTGCTTGGCGCTTCACCTTTCGGCGGTTTTTCAATAAACCTCTGTATGCGGTTACCAGCTGCCAATTCGGCGACCCCGTACCTGGAGGGATCTTCCACCTTGCACAGGGCAATTGTTGCAGAAGCCCCCGTTTTCACGTGCGCGTCGAACAGTTCCCTGTAACTTAAATCCGCAAAGATGTCCCCGTTCAAGACAATAAAAGGTTCATCATGACCCAAAAGCCTCTCCGCCTTCTTCACGGGTCCAGCGGTTCCCAGAGGCATCCTCGGCGGATCAACAGAAAACCGAACCTTTAAGCCATGCCTACGCGGACGTTGCTGCTTTATGTAAAACTGGGTTAAAGCGTTAACTCCCAAAACTGCTTCTTCGCAGCCGTCGTTTGCAAGCTTCTCAAAAATCCACTCCAGCAGCGGCTTGTTCACAATTGGGAAAAGAGTCTTCGGCCTAGAGCAGCTTAACGGGCGCAGTCTTGTCGCGAAGCCGCCTGCTAAGATCAACGCTTTCATAGCGAGTCACCTTTAGTGTTAGTACTGTATTGACTGTTTTTAATATAAACCATTATAGCGACTTCTTTTATTCCCACTCGATAGTTGCGGGCGGCTTATGAGTAATGTCGTAGACGACGCGAGTAACCTGCGGAATCTCATTTGAAATTCGGGTTGCAATCTTCTCAAGAACAGGATAAGGAATCTGGGCGAAGTTGGCGGTCATTGCCTCTTGGCTTTCCATCGCTCGAACCGCAACCACGTACCCGTAAGCTCTTGAATCGCCCTTCACGCCCGTTGCTTTCGTGTCTGTTAACACGGCAAAGTACTGCCACAGGTTTTCAGCTAAATTGTTTTTCTCGATTTCCTGGCGGACGATGGCGTCGGCTTTCTTGGTTATGCCAACTTTTTCAGGTGTCAACTCGCCAATGATGCGAACTGCTAAGCCTGGTCCCGGGAACGGTTGACGGTTGACCAGTTCTTTGGGTAACCCGAGCATTTTGGCTACTTTACGAACTTCGTCCTTGTAGAGGTCGCGGAGCGGTTCAACAATTTTTTTGAATTTGATGTTTTTCGGGATTCCTGCCACGTTGTGATGGGTTTTTATTAAATCTGAGTTCTTTCGGTAGCCTGACTCAATTCTGTCAGGGTAAATTGTTCCTTGAAGCAGGTATTGTGCGCCTGATTTTTCCGCTTCTTCCTCAAAAACCCTAATGAATTCTTCCCCGATTGCCCTGCGTTTCATCTCGGGGTCGACTACGCCTTTGAGTTTTTTCATGAAGCGGTCTTGCGCGTTGGCCATGACAAAATTGATCGGCAACTTCTGAAACGTCTCGCAGATAGCTTCAGGTTCCCCTTCACGCATGAACCCGTGGTCAACAAAAACCGCTGTCAATTTGTCGCCGAGTGCCTGCGCCGCAAGTGCAGTGGCAACGCTTGAATCTATCCCTCCGCTTAACCCGATTATGGCTCTGTTGTCGCCGATTTCCGATTTGATTTCGGCAACCATTTTCCCAATTAGGTCTTCCATCTGCCAGTTGGGTTGGCACTTGCAAACCTGAAAGATAAAGTTGCGAAGCATGCGGGCGCCGTTTTCCGTGTGGATGACCTCGGGGTGCCATTGTAAACCGTAAATAGGCTTACTCTTATGCCTGAAGGCTGCAACTGGACAACTTTCGGTGTGCGCCAGCTCCTCAAACTCCGGCGGCACCGAAAAAACCGTGTCTCCGTGGCTCATCCAAACCTTTTCTTTCCCGCTTAACCCTTCCAAGACGCCTACAGGCTTGTCGATTTCTACCTGCGTTGTGCCGTACTCTTTGCATGCCGCAGGCTCAACTTTGCCGTTGGTTAACTGAGCTAGAAGCTGGTGTCCGTAGCATAAGCCCAGAATCGGCAGGTTCAACTCTAAAATGCGCGGGTCAACTTTAGGCGCGTTAGGCTCATACACGCTGGAGGGCCCGCCTGAAAGAATTAAGCCTTTGACGTTGAACTTTTCGCCCAGCTCCTTTACCTGCTCCGGCGATATGTCGTAGGCTACTATTTCTGAATAGACGCCATTTTCTCGTATTCTTCTGCCTATCAGATGGCAGTATTGCCCTCCGAAATCCAGCACGAGAATGGTGTCGTATTTTGCTTGCATTTTAGCGGCTCAACCTATTGAGGTTTAAGCTAGTAATTTAACATTGCTATCTGGTTCCCGCCAAGTGCCCAGCGTATTAACGCTTAAAAAACGTTTTCTCGTCGGGTATTTCATTCATTGTATGACGCTGAAAACTAAACTTTTATTAACATAATCGTATGATAATCAAAATAACGTTTCAAAAAAAAGGGTTTAATTGAAAAAACGTGCAGAGTGGTGTCGTTATGGATTTGAATGAAACTGACCAGAAAATTCTGAAAAGCCTTCTGGAAGATGCAAGGTTTTCAAGCAGGCAAATAGCCAAGAATGTCGGCGTTTCCGTCGGGACAGTTCTGTCAAGAATCAAAAAGATGGAAGACGAAGGCCTCATCAAAGGCTACTCCGTTTTGATAGATCATGAGAAGCTCGGTTACCAGTTGACCGTGGTGACTGAAATAACCGTTTCCAAAGGCAAGCTTGTGGAAACCGAGAATGAGATCGCTAAAATCTCAAACGTGTGCAGCGTCTACGACGTGACGGGCTTGACGGATGCCATTATCGTTGCCAAGTTCAAAAGCAGAGAAGACTTGGGGCACTTCACGAAAAAACTGCTATCGCTCCCCTACATTGAACGAACAAACACGCATGTGGTCTTGACCACAGTTAAGGAAAACTTCCGCCTGCTCTAATTTACCCCGTCTTTGCGTCATGATTCTCTTTTTTGTAGTTCTGCTCAGGCGAAGCAATAGTTATCGCTGTGCCCGACGCCACAGGCGAGGTTACCCAGACATTCCCTCCGATCACCACGTTGTCGCCAATTATCGCGTCTGGTCCTAGAATCGTGGCTCCTGAGTAGACGACCACGTTGTTCCCGATCGTCGGATGCCTCTTTCTTCCCTTGATAATGTTCCCTTTCTCGTCTTTAGGAAAGCTCAGCGCGCCAAGCGTTACGCCTTGGTAAAGTTTCACGTTGTCGCCAATCTCTGTGGTTTCCCCGATGACCACTCCTGTGCCATGGTCGATGAAGAAGTTCTCGCCTATTCTTGCGCCTGGATGAATGTCGATACCTGTTAAGGAGTGAACATGCTCACTCATTATTCTGGGAATCAACGGTATGCCTTCTAGGTAAAGTTCATGCGCTATCCTGTAAGTTGTAATCGCCAGCACACACGGGTAGCTCAAAATCACTTCATCCGTGCTTACAGCCGCCGGGTCTCCCGCGTAAGCCGCTTGGATATCACCGCTCAATTTAGACCTTATTTCAGGCAGCTTTTCAAGAAGCTCCTTAACAACGACATGCGCACGCTTCTGGCATACGTCCTGCGGGCACTCGCTCACTTTCCTGCAAATGTACTTCAGGCTCTTTTCAACCTCCTCCGTAAGCCGCGTGTAAACCGAGGTTAATGTGCTGCCCAGATGATATTTTATGTTGGCTTTAGTAATTTCCGCCTTGCCCAAATAGCCGGGGAAAAGAACCGTGAACAAATCTTCCAGAACTTCAATAACCACTTTCTGCGACGGAAGATCTCGCCCAGTAAGGTGATCCATCCCGCCGAACCTGTGGTAGTTAGCTACCATTTCATCGACTAACTTTGGCAGGCCTTTCTCAACCCAGTCCTGCTCGACCTTGTCATGATTACGCATGAGCACATCGAGCATTCGATCTGGATTCCACGTTTCGACCTCCACGTTCTCTGCGGGTTGTCCGCATCCTTTAGCGTGCGGCTGCTTAGCTTTTGTCGCCATGTTTTTCGCCTTCCCTCATTAAAGTAAAAAGTGAGAAATATAAGAGAAGCGTCTGGTCAACGCCAATTAGATGCTTGAGGTTGGGGTTGCCGTCGGCTCCTGGAATAGGACAGTGCTTAGATAGCGCTCGCCTGTGTCTGGCAGAATGACAACGATGAGTTTGCCCTTGTTTTCCGCTCGCTTCGCAATCTCAAGCGCCGCAAACGCCGCTGCACCCGAGGAAATGCCTACAAGCAAACCTTCTTTTAGCGCCAGTTGCCTCGCAGTTTTGATGGCGTCCTCGTCCGTCACCTTGAAGATTTCATCCACCAAATCGAGTTTGAGCACGTCAGGTTTGAAGCCTGCACCTATCCCTTGTATTTTGTGCGGTCCTTTCTGTCCGCCGCTAAGCACCGGCGAGGCTGCTGGCTCAACGGCTACGGCTTTGAAGGCTGGCTTAAGGGGTTTGATGTACTCTGCAATGCCCGTTATCGTTCCTCCCGTGCCCACACCTGCGACCACCATGTCTAATTTGCCGCCAGTGTCCTCCCAGATTTCTGGGCCTGTTGTTTCACGGTGGACTTTCGGGTTGGCTAAATTCTTGAACTGCTGCGGAATAAAACTGTTAGGTGTTTGTGCAGCTAATTCTTCGGCTTTTTTGATCGCTCCGCCCATGCCTTCTGGACCAGGCGTGAGGACGAGCTGTGCGCCGTATGCTTTTAGCAGGCTGCGACGTTCGATGCTCATGGTTTCCGGCATGGTCAGAATGAGCTTGTAGCCTTTTACGGCTGCTACCATGGCTAAGCCTATGCCTGTGTTGCCGCTTGTCGGCTCGATGATGGTTGTGCCTTGCTTGATTATGCCTTGTTTTTCCGCCTCAGCTATCATGCTTTGGCTTATGCGGTCTTTGACGCTGCCGCCGGGGTTTCTTGATTCCATTTTGCCTACCACGGTGGCGTTTATGCCTTCGGTTAATCGGTTTAGGCGTACGAGTGGTGTTTTGCCGATTGTTTCTAACACGTTGTTGTTTATTTTCATATTTCATCACTATTTTATAACAGCGTTATATTTTACGTCGTTCTTTAAAGCCTTTACGATACCCAGACAAGAAGCCGAAAGCCAAACGCCGCTTCTACTTGCAATAGAAAGAAGAGCAAAGCTTGCAAAAATCAACTGTAACCTCGTCAGGAGTTATCTCTTTTTTCGCAAGTCTCCCCGCAGTCTCGCTTGCCATCGCCTGAATCTTTGGAACGATATCCCCTAATTGTTCCGTGCCCTTGCTTGCCCTCTTAGAGTGGATATACTGACTTATCGCCGCCTGCGTTGTTCCAAGCCTCCGCGCGGCTTCCACCTGCGTAAGGTTGTAGGTGTTTATGAGTTCCTTCGCGACAAGAGACCTGAAAAGGGGAACTGCGTATTTTCCAACAGCTTCGCATCTGGGATTCATGTTGCTTCACAGTATAACACGCTTATAGTTATAAAATTGTTTTCCTTAGCGGCTAAATCATCCGCAACAAGTCAGCCTTAGTAATTATCCCCAGAACCGTGCCTTTCCTGGAAATGAGCACAGCCGAATAAACCTGCAAAAGACCAGAAATCACCGTTAAAGGAGCATCCTCACTTACCTGGGGAAACGCTTCCTCCATAATATCCCCCGTGGCTGTGCAAGAAATCTGCGCTAAGTCTTTTCCCGCCAAGATTTGACGCAAGATCGCCTTCTCGGATATGCTGCCAACGGACTGTTTTCCGTCAAGAACAGGGAGCTGCGAGTACCCGTAGCTTTTCATTAACTCAACGACCTTTGCAACGGGTTCGTTGCGTTGTACGCTGATGACTTCTGTTTGGAACATTTTGCCCGCTTGAAGTTTGGCTTTAGCTTCCATCCTGTCAAGGGTTTCAAAGATTGTTTTCACTTTTGTGTAGGAGGAGTCGGTTTTTCCAGCCTCCAGTTTCGCGATTAGGGACTGGCTGACGCCTGCCATCTTTGCCAGTTCGGCTTGTTTTAAGCCTAGTTGGCGTCTTTTTTTGGCTATGTCTGTTAGGGATGGAAGCATGGTTGAAATATGGGCTGGGCTGAGTAATTATTCTTTTTGGAATAAAAAAAGCAAAAACACCTATAACACTGTTATTTTATTGTTTACCGAAAACGAAAGAGGCAACAAACATGGTAAAAAGAATAGACACAATAGCCGTCCACGCCGGACAAGAAAACCCAGACCCAGCCACTGGCGCGAGAGCTGTCCCCATCTATCAAACAGCCTCATACGTCTTCAAGAGCACCGAGCACGCGGCAAACCTTTTTGCCCTAAAAGAACTAGGCAACATTTACACCCGCATGATGAACCCAACGGTTGACGTTTTCGAAAAACGTGTTGCAGCAATCGAAGGCGGCACGGGCGCGCTAGCCACCGCGTCTGGGCAAGCAGCCATATCGTTAGCACTGTTAACAATCACCCAGGTAGGCGACGAAGTAGTTTCAGCCAACAACCTGTACGGCGGCACATACGAACTCTTCCATTACACATTTCCGAAGCTCGGCAGAAAAGCAAAATTCGTTGACTCAACCAAACCCGAAGAATTCAAGAAAGCCATAACAAGCAAAACCCGCGCCATATACGCTGAAACCATCGGAAACCCCAAACTTGACGTGCCCGATTTCGAAGCCATAGCGGAAATTGCTCATGCCGCAGGAATCCCCCTTGTCGTCGACAACACAGTCGGCGTCGGCTTGGCATCGCCCATAGAATACGGCGCAGACATAAACGTGCTTTCGGCAACAAAATACATCGGCGGACACGGCTCAAGCATCGGCGGCGTCATCGTTGACGGAGGCAAATTCAAATGGAACAACGCCAAATTCCCAGAATTCACCGAGCCCGACCCGTCTTATCATGGCTTAAAATATTGGGACACGTTCGGCAACTTTCCAGGCTTAGGCAACGTCGCCTTCATCTTCAAGGCAAGAGTACAGCTTCTACGTGACATGGGACCATCCTTGAGCCCTTTTAACGCTTTTCTATTCATAGAGGGGCTAGAGACACTGCCGTTGAGACAGAGAAAACACTCGGAGAACGCGTTGAAGGTTGCAGAGTTCCTAAAGCAGCACCCGTTGGTTAACTGGGTAAACTACCCAGGATTAAAAGACCATCCAAGCCATGAACTGGCAGAAAAATACCTGAAGGGCAACTACGGCGGCATCGTCGGCTTCGGCATAAAAGGCGGCTTAGAAAACGGGAAACGCCTAATCGAATCCGTCAAGCTGTTCTCGCATCTGGCAAACATCGGAGACACGAAAAGCCTGATAATCCACCCAGCATCAACCACCCATCAGCAACTGACGCCGCAGGAGCAAGCGGCAACTGGGGTAACCGCCGACTACATTAGACTCTCGATAGGCATTGAAGACCCAGCGGACATCATCGAAGACTTAGACCAGGCATTAAAAAAGTCAGTCCAGCAGTAAACGCAAATTTTTCGTTTTATGGAGGCAAAAAAGCTCATAACAACAAAAACCGTGGAAACCACCCGAACGCAATACTACACTTTCGCGCAGCCGCCTGACGAGTTGACGTTGGAATCAGGCGAGATGCTGGGTCCAATAACACTTGCCTACGAAACGTACGGCGAACTGAACCCGGAAAAATCCAACGCGATTCTGGTTTTGCACGCGCTTAGCGGTGATGCTCATGCAGCGGGGGAAGATGGCTGGTGGAGCAACCTAATAGGCGAAGGCAAAGGCATCGACACTGACAAGTACTTCGTCATATGCAGCAATATTCTGGGCGGTTGCAGGGGCTCCACGGGTCCATCTTCAATCAACCCTAAAATGGGCAAACCCTACGGCATCAGCTTCCCGCTGGTCACCGTTGGCGACATGGTTAATGCGCAACGGCACCTCGTTGACCACTTAGGCATCAAGAAGCTTCTGGCGGTAACCGGGGGCTCCATGGGAGGCATGCAAGTTCTGCAGTGGATGACGTCTTACCCGAAGAGAATTCGAGCCGCCATCCCGATTGCCACGACGATGAAGCATACTCCTCAGCAGATAGCTTTCAACGAGGTCGGCAGGCAAGCGGTTATGGCTGACCCTGACTGGCGAAACGGCGATTACTACAGCCACGGCGTCCCCGCTAAAGGGTTAGCTATCGCAAGGATGATTGGGCACATAACCTACATGAGTGACGCTTCAATGGCGGAGAAGTTCGGTCGAAAATTCAAATCCGAGAAGGCTGCATTCAAATTCGGCGTGGATTTTGAGGTTGAAGGGTACCTGCGTTACCGAGGCGACAACTTCGTTAAACGGTTCGACGCAAACAGCTACCTCTACATAACCAAAGCCATAGACTACTTCAACATCCTAAACGGGCACAGCCTCGGCGACATCTTTCGGGGGTTGCAGGCCAAAGTGCTTGTCCTTGCGTTTAAGTCGGATTGGCTCTACCCAGCGTACCAGTCGCAGGAAATAGCAAAGGCTTGCAAGTTGGCTGGTGTAGATGCAAGCTACTGCGAAGTAAACTCAACCTACGGTCACGACGCCTTCTTGTTGGAAACCGAGCAAGAGGCATCCTTGATTAGCAACTTCTTAAATGGAGTTTACAACAACGGCAAGGAGCACAGCAACGATGACGCAGCCCGCTGACAGAATCGAATACAAAACGTTCGCCAGATGGATTTTTAACGGCGCATCTGTGCTGGACCTCGGCTGCGGAGACGGAGAGCTCTTAGGGTTCCTGATACGGGAAAAGAATGTGCACGCCCAAGGCATCGAACTCAGCGAACAGGCAATTGTGCGATGCGTCGCCCAAGGTTTGAGCGTTTTTCAGCAGGACATAGACACAGGGCTCTCTGAGTACATCGACAACTCATTCGACTACGTCATCTTAAACCAGACTCTACAGCAAGTAAAAAAACCAGACTTCGCACTCAAAGAAGCCCTTCGAGTAGGCAAAAAAACAATCGTAGGCATCCCAAACTTCGCACACTACAAAGCCAGAGCAAGCATATTCTTCCGAGGGCGAGTTCCCGTCACCGCCTCGCTTCCATTTCAATGGTACGACACACCGAACCTGCATTTCTTAAGCCTAAAGGACTTTGAAGATTACTGCCGAAAAACACAAATCAAGGTTGAACGGTCATTCTTCAAGTCAGGCAACAGGCAAGCAAAGTTCTTGCCCAACCTCTTCGCTGAACACGGCTTCTTTTTGCTCACCGCAATCAAGTGAATTTTAACATTTTAGAACCCTGCTTCGCACGGCAAGCGTTGAACTTACGGTAAAGCCTTTAAATGCCCTGACTAATTCTATATTTCGCACCGATTCGAAAGCAACGAAAAGGCATGTTTGCGGAGGTCGCCCAGCATGGCCAAAGGCGTAGGACTGAGGCTCCTATCCCGCAGGGGTTCGTGGGTTCAAATCCCACCCTCCGCACCAAAATCTGCATTCTTTTTGCTGTCCTTGCCTGTGACGATTCAAGTTGCAAGCTTATCGAAAGCTATCTGTTAATCTTACGCAGTATTGTATGATTAGTCAAGAAACCCGCTAAAAAGTCAGAGTCAAGTTGACTAAGTCTCCCATTAGGCTGTTTCTGCTATTGCTTCTTCAACCTCTTTTATAAGACCACTTCGTCGAGCATTCCAAATTTCTATGCCCATAATTTTTCCTTTTTTGTCCAACTCGAGGTGCACGTCAGGGTCCGCTTCAATCACTTCATGGCTGGGACCCTCTTTGAAGAGTAGATAGAGAATATCCTCCTCTTTGTCGTAGGATGCTTTCACTTTACCTTTTTCCATGCGCCTCTCGCCGTCTTAGTTTTGACCAATTTATCTAGTTTAGTAGTATAGAAGAGTGTTATAACTTTAGCTCCATCGTTGACTATGTTATAAGCAACAATAATTGAGTTACCGTTTACCTTTTTAATTGCAATCAACGTTCCATGCTCAACATCCTCATAAGCGTTATCAGGTGTTGTTATCGCAGCATCTACGTCTGACACTTTTATTTTCCTAATTTTCATTTTTTCTTTAGCATGACTGCTGAACTTGAGCGGTGTTTTCACAGCTTCTCAGTTTATGTTTATCGGTTAATAAGCTTACGTGTTAAAAGTCGTAGTCCTAACTACTTGTCTTTTTTTTGCAAAAGAGAAATTTTAGTGGGGTTCAAATCCCACCCGTCGCACCAACCATTTTCCAGCAGGATGAAGTGGACTTCGATCCGTCTAGTGTCGATTTAGCTCTTTGAGTAAAGCTTTGGCTTCGAGCGGCAGTGCCGGCCTGTTTCTTCGGTCCACGACCAAAAATATTGACCCAACAAGGATTAGCGCTGCTCCGAAGAATGTCACGCTGATCACGGGAACTATCCCCAGCTCGACCGAAAAAGTGAAAAGCACCATTGCGATCCCGATCACAATCATTACCGAGTTGCTTCTGGAAGCAGTTGAATGCAGGGCAAACTCCCTCTTTCCCTCATCAGTCACGAGAAAGTAGCCCTGTTTTTCCTCAATCATACCTGCACTCACCAAGTAGTTCCAGTCGTAGTGAAAGTGGCCGTCAGACTTGTAGCCCAGGGCGGAGGAGATGCTTGATTTAACGCCGGGTTCAGCCTTTATTCTGCTGCCTGGGGCGGTATAGATGAAGTACAGCAGCTTGGTTCTTGGCGACTGAATGTCAGCGCTTATTCCACGGGGCTTGGACACGTTCATCCACTGCTCCGCTTAATCATCAACGGGAAGATAAACGAAGCTCCGCGGCTAAATTTTCTTTCCATGATTTCATATAATTCACTGGTTTACTTATGACTCTAACTCTTAGAGGCGTAGCTCTAAACGTTAGGGCTGTAACTCTAAATGTTAGGGCTATAACCCGCAAGCGTCTTGTAGTGACTTCAGGAATTAAAAATCAAGGAGGCAAAAAAATGGGAACAAACTTCGAATATGGCAAGATTCTGGCTGGCGAGGGCTCAGTTCTGCTTATCCTCAGCCCAGTTCCTTACGTCGGCTGGATACTGGGCCTCATCGGTGTAATCCTATTTCTGAGGGGAATCAACGAACTTTCAAATTATTTCCAGGATAACGAAATCTACCAGAACTCCCTAAACGGCGTCAAATTCTACATAGTCGCAATAATAGCCGAAGCAATAGCCATTGCCGCGTTAGTAGTTGGACTTGCATCCGTAATCACCATCAAAGGCTTCTCAGGATTTGGAACCCCAGGCTTAGTAGCTGGCATGACCGTTTTCGCCGTGACAATAGTTGTTGCTTTCATATTCTTCAGGTACGCCGCAACGCACTTCAGAAAAACCTTCAACACGCTTGCGCAGAAATCAGGAGAACAATCATTCATCGTCGCTGCTGACTTCCTCTGGTGGGGTGCAATACTGTCGATAGTGCTTATTGGCTTGATCCTGATATTCATCGCTTGGATATTCTCAGTGCTTGGCTTTTTCTCCATGAGATCAAAGAAACAAGACACATCACAACCATATGCTCAACCTTTCATACCGTCTGAAGCCCAACCGCAACAAGCAGAACGATTCTGCTCAAACTGCGGCGCGTCTGTCGCAACGGACGCAATATATTGCGCTCACTGCGGAAAACAATTGACAGTCTAAAAACTCCCTTTTTTATTTTTTTTTTGTAGCTGAGTGAACGCGGAAACCTGATTCTTTGCGCCAACATCCCTGGCTTGAGATAGTCAAATTATTAAGGCTGGTGACGTGATTTAGTAGCTGGCGACCACTATGCCGTTAACGGTTAGATACCAGTTCAGTCAACGTTTCCGAGTTTCCGCGCAAAAGGCTTTCAAATGGTGCGTTGACTTTGGACCAGATGACCATGCGTTAATGGGTGACGAAGGCGCTCAGCGGCATGTAACCAGCGTTGCCCGAAGGCATAATAATTTTGAAAGACGTTTTTCACTCAGCGATGGGTACAATGGAAAAGGAAAAAGTCCTGCAGCTTTACCCAGACCAGTTAGCCTGGGTTTCCACCCACTTGACTGGCCCAAACAAGTACTCACAGTTCCTCTACCGAATTTCAGCCGACGGCAAAGAAGCCTCCGTTTTAGAATTCACGGGTCTCCACTTGGATTATGAAAGTAAAGAAGACGCCAAGTTGCTTGCCCAAAAACTACGAAGGGCAGATGCGGCGGCATGGAAGCTTTTGGCGAAGGCAATGGCAGAGGAGTTTGGACACAGAAAAGAGAAGTGATTTTTAGTCGTCTCTTCATCGTAGTAACGCCACGCCTAAAGTGAATAGCACCGCCGCCGTGACAGAGACAACTCCTTTAGCTTAAACGGTTGCGATTTTTCCGGAGCGGGTCTGAACCTTTATTAAAACAATTCCTATGATAGCGACCACAAGCGTTCCGAGCAGAACAAAGAGCCAATTATTAGCCGTCAGATTGGCGTATAGACTGGCACGAAAATTGAAAAGGGCATACGCGCCGATGCCTATTCCTGTGAAGAAAATAAGCACTTTGCCAACATCTATCAAAAGTTTCTGAGAAGTCGCTGGTCTAAACCGTCTGTCCAGTTCACCTGACGCAAAAACAAGACCTATTGAGCCGAAACCAATCAGGCAATTGCTCCAGTTTTGGGTTAAGAAGGTTTCTAAACCGGCAGCACGAGACGTGCCGGTGATAAACATCCAGAGAATTATTAAGAAAATTGATCCTACGAGAAAGCCAGTATCTAGCAGTTTTCCGTTCAGTGCTGGACCGTAGGTTCTACGCCAAGGCACGGGCTTGTCTCCAGGTTCGCGTAGGTCGGGATCAGCGTTTTCAAGCAGTCCGTTCGAGTCCTCTTGATAAAAGTAGATGTGTTCTTTTGGGTCTAAAGACTCGTCGTTTCCTTCAGCGTTTTTTATGCCTCGCTTAACAAGCCGACTCACGGGGTACAGCCACTCGCAGCCTCGATCTTTTACCGTTGTCAACGCGTCTTGGAGCGTGTGGAGAAACATGCCCAAAGAAACAATTGGGCTAATCAGGGCGACGACGGCCATTACGAAGAAATTGTGGAACAGGGAACGGTGAAGTTGCTCGTCTCGATACTGTTGTGGTTTTAGGATGAACCAATACTCTCTGTCTAAATCAGGCAGAAGAGCACCTATGCCTACTAGAAGCGCAAGCGCGGGTTGACCGAAGAAAAGGAAACCAACCGCCAAACCGAAAAACAGATGAGTCGTCAAATTCATAAATGAACCCCGTTTCCTTTCTCTTTCGTTCAGAATATCTAACTTTCGGTTACACCAAAAATAGGTAAGCGGATGATGAAGTATTCTTAGTGAGTCGATGCACTTACCACCCGATTACAAAGAGAGATTTGCTGCTGCATGGAAGCTTTTGTCAGAAGCGATCGCAAAGGAACTTGGAGAAATAAAGGGTTTATTTTTGGCCGTAAGTCGCTGCGATAGCCATGCTTGGCGCGGTCGTTGACTGGTCTGAAGTCGCGTTGACATCCAATCTTTTCAAAGAGGCTGTAGCGTAGTTTGTGGTTTGAGCGTTGAAGTATGAATTGGTTTTGTTCATCACTAGGAACCCTTGTGTGTTAGCCTGCAGGGTTCCCCAATTGCTCGTTTGGTAAGCAAATATTTCGGATCTAATGTTGTTCACGTCAAGCGTCAGCTTTACTGTTCCGCCGTTTAACTGGACGGTGGCGTCTTGTGTTTGGGTTGTCGAGGTGATTTGGGCCTGGACGGTGGCGTTGGTTTTTGCCGTTATGCTCTGCAGGTCGGTTGCGTTGCTTATGTCGAAATGTACGGCGCCAAGGACACTTGTTAAATTCAATTTTTGGATGGTGCCGACGTTGGGCGGGACATTGACGGTTATGTCTCCGTAATAGGTGTAGAAGTTGAAGTTGCCCTCCAAATTCTGATTTACGGTTATGTTGATTAGCGTAGTGTATGAGGTGGCGAGTATGTTCGCTTCATGGTTGTCTATTGTGTAGTTGAAGCCGCTTGCGGGTTCACCAACGTACTGGGATGGGCCGTGGTATTGAGTGCCTACGCTCGTTGTAACCACGCCATATTCCTTCATGTACTGAATTTTGCAGACTTGGGAAGCGTCAGCTGTAAAGTAAAGCCTGATGTCCCCTTCCATGCTTCGCGCAGTAAGGTTTACGGCATTAACGTTTGGGGCCTGTGCTGCGGTTAAGCCGCGGTCCTCCCAGACGTAAGTAACCGTGTTCGCTCCCGCCACGGCGCAGCCGAAAACTAACATGCATATTAGCAGCACCGCAAACGCTGGGAGAGTGACTGCAAACTTCTTCAAACCCAAAAAAACGATTACGCCTGAAACCAGGAAAGTTATCGGTACAGCATAGGCAAGCTCTGTGCCCGAATTCGAAGCCAAGTAGGTCGAGTAAATAAGAATTGCCGATATGCCCCAGGGCAAAAGGCGCCTTTTGGTGAAATTCCTTTTAAAAAACGCCCTGTTTACCGTGTGGGTTCGAACAAGAACTACTATAGCAATGATTG